>Ga0256405_10001770_pt1 | contig 55619 bp, 57 predicted proteins | sample RumenRJG_02DNA_FD_189096 | JGI IMG/M metagenome (GOLD analysis project Ga0256405, IMG submission 189096) | Bovine rumen microbial communities from Lethbridge, Alberta, Canada - RJG_02 | ecosystem: Host-associated > Mammals > Digestive system > Stomach > Rumen | place: Canada: Alberta... | reverse complement strand
CGCCGCAATAGCTCAGTTGGTAGAGCGCCGGACTGAAAATCCGTATGTCCTTGGTTCGATTCCAAGTTGTGGCAAAAGGCTTCTGACTTAGGTCAGAAGCCTTTTTTTTGTCTAAATTGTTGTGTTACAAGGATTTAGACAATGGTTTTTTAATATCATTTCTGTTTGGACGATACCTTCTTTGTAGGAATTAGGATTCGTTTTCAAGCGGGATATTGAATCGACACAAAAATCGACACAAGAATCGTTATGGGATTCGTGATGTTGTTTTTGTCGGTTAGGTCTTAATGACTTTATCCTGGGGGAAAACATGAAACCTTTTTATCTTACAAAGAATTCGCAGGGCTATTATCGGGCTGTTTTTTACAATCAGCAGAATGGTTGTTTTTCTTGTTCTAAGAGTACGCACTCTAAGGATAAGACTGAGGCTATGCTTATTGCGGCTGAATGGTATAAGAATGGGCTTCCTGACGGTTATACTAACAGTCGGAAAAACAATTCTTCCTGTGATTCTGGCTCTGGATTGAACTTGTCCAACATTGTAAGCAGGCTTTCTAAAAATGAGGCTGTGCTTCTTGTTTCCTTGATTTCACAAAAATTTAATATTACAGTTCCTAATGGATTGCCTGATAATAATTTTTCAAAAGCGAATACTCCAGAATCTGTGCAAGTTAAAAAGGCGGTTATTGTTGTTCCTAAGAAAAAGAGTCTTGCAACTTCGGGTCTTATTCCTGAGGAAATGGCTAATAAATGTTATGAGGCTCTTAATCCTGAATGTAACTTGAAGCTCTGTGATTTCTTAAAAAATTTCTGGACTCCTGAAAAATCTGAATATATTCAAAATAAGCGTGCTCATAAAAAATCTATTGGTGATTATCATTGCAAGGAAATGTTTAATATGGTTGAGCGTTACTGGAAGCCGTTTTTTGGTGATGACTTTACTGTTGGAGAGCTTACTGAACAGTACCTTGAGGATTTTCTGCAGGAGCTGGCGAACTTCCGTCACCTTAAGGGGGCTACTATAAACCATGCCCGCACTTGTGGTGCGACTGGTTTGAAATGGCTGAAAAATAAGGGGCTTATCCATTCCAACCCTATGGCAAATGTTGAGGCTTTTTCTAAGAGTGATTCTACTGTCCGAGGTATTCCAAGTGAGGGTGAAATCAGGGCTCTGTATGAGCTTGAATGGGATAGCGAGGTTATGTATCTTGCATTTAATCTTGCTGCTTTTAGCGGTTTGAGGCCTGGAGAAATTTCTGGTTTACAGATTTGTGATATTGATTATGATAATGATCTTATTACAATCCGGCACAGCTGGCACAGAACTGGATTTTTAAAGAGCACGAAAACTAACCTTATTCGTAAGGTGCCTGTTGCTCATGATATTATTTTGAGGCTTTTATCTTTAGCTAATAAAAATCCTTTTGCTGGTGAGAACAGTTTTATTTTTTGGTCTAAGGCTAACGACTATAAGCCGTACTTACCGCAATATTATGATGATGGATTTTTTAATGCCCTGCATAAAATCGGTGTTTCTGAAGAAGAACGAAAAGAACGTAATATAGATTTTTACAGTTTACGTCATTTCTGTGCGACTTATCTTGCGAATATGACTGACATGCGGAATGTACAGGCTGTTCTCGGTCATACTACTCCGGCTATGACGAGCCATTATGCTAATCACATGACTGACGAGCATTTCAATTCTATTCGTGAAATATTTAAACTAAGCCGTAGTACCATTTTACATTCAGCTGCTTAAATTTTAATTCACATTTCCCAAAGGTAGTATTTTATTAACCAATGGGAAATATGAATTAACTGTATATTTTTTTTATAAGCAAGAAATGATTTGGAGCTGTTGATGAAAAAAGACAAAGATTTATCTGCTGAAAACGAACTGATAAAAAGACCTGTTGCATATCCCAGTATTATGAGTATTTCAGAAGCTGCCAGTTATTTAACTATAAGCAAGTATTTTTTATATATGCTTGTAAAAGGCGGTTGTATTCCTTATGCGAAAATCGGGAAAAGAATAATTTTCAGGCGGCAGGATCTGTATGACTGGATTGGTCAGAATCTAATAATACCTGAGCATAGCATTATGAGTGAGGTTCAAGATGACAATAAGCAATGATGATGAAGTAATTGCAAGAATTGAAGAGCTGTTTCGGGATTGTTTGCGAAAAAAAGAATTCGGTGAGTTTTCTGTAACTATAACCATGAATCACGGAAAGCCTGTACGCTTACAGAAGGCGGACAGAGAAAATTTGGTGCGATATGGCAGTCAGAAGATTGTCATTGAAAAATAAAATCGGGCAAAAAGGAGGTTTTTGGGTGGAGGCACAAGTTGCTGATATACCAACCGGCAATCTTGGTGAACAGGCAGAGCCTAAATGCTGGGAGACTCGTTTAGAAGCCGAGAGTCCGAAAGCATTTAAGGCTTTCTGCATGTTCAGGAATATGGGGTACAAGCGGAGCATTAAAGCGTGTCTTGAATTGCATGAGATTAACCCAAAAAAGTATGGTTCGTGGGCTCGTTATGCAAGACTGTTCAGCTGGAATGAAAGAGCTGCCCTTTACGATGAGTATGTAGCGAAAGAAACGGAACGTGAACTTATTGCGGAGCGTATTGAGCGTAAGAAACGCCAGATGGAAATGCTGAATGGTTTTGATGAACTTGTTGCAAAACGTATTAAGACTTTGAAACCTGATGACTTGAACGCTGACGGTGCAATGGATTTGTTGGAACGTTCTGCAAAGCTGGATTCATTTATTACGGGTGCGGATAAGGAAGCTGCGAAACAGCCGGTTCAGGGGGAACTGGCAATTAGTTTTGTGGATTCGTTTCAAGGTTTATGAAACCCCGAAACAAGTTCGGGGTGACAGCGTATGAATGAGCTGTTTAAGCCGACGGAAGTTCAGAAAAGGGCTCTGGAGCTTTTGAAGAGTTCTGCAAAGCATATTCTGCTTTTCGGCGGTTCAAGGTCCGGGAAAACTACGGTTCTGGTAATGGCGATTATTTTCCGTGCCTGCCGTTATGCAGGGAGCCGGCATTTAATCTGTCGTTACAGGGCTAAGGATGCCAGAAGCTCGGTCCTACATGAAACGCTTTTACCATGGCTGAATAAAACTATAGGGGCTAAGAACTACAAGGCGAATGTGCATGATGGTCTTATAACGCTTTGGAATGGCAGCGAGATTTGGATTGGTGGTTTGGGCGACAAGGAACAGGTAGACCGCATTCTTGGGCATGAGTATGTGACGATTTACTTTAACGAGGTGAGCCAGATTTCCTACTCTGCCATTACTACGGCTTATTCCAGACTTGCGATGAAGGTTGAGGGCTGCAAGAATAAGTTTTTTTATGACTGCAATCCGTGCTCGCCGATGCACTGGGCTTACAAGGTTTTTATCAGAAAGATTGAGCCGAGGACGGATGAAAAACTTCCTAAGCCTGATTTGTATGCAAGTGCGGTTTTGAACCCTGCGGACAATGCGGAGAATCTAGACGAAGACTATATCTCTGACATTCTGGACAATATGCCGGAAAAGCAGAGGGCACGATTCCGTGACGGCTTATGGGTAAAGCCGGACGGAAGTGTTTATGAGAAGTTTGAGGAATCTATGATTATTCCTCGCGAGAAGCTGCCTAAAGTTTTTGACAGGTTTACTGGTGGACAGGATTTTGGACTGCATATTGCGGCTGTGAAAATCGGTTGGATTGGTGAATGTGTTTATGTGGTTGCAGATTCGGGGGGATTCAACATCACTACAAAAACCAGTGTGGAACAGCAGACGGCCCACGGTTGGTACAATGAAAGTTTTGTTACTTACTGCGACCCTGCCGGTGGGGAACGCATACAGGAAGTTCCGGGCGGTGTTAAGGCTAATAACTCTGTGGATGCAGGGATTGATTTTATTATTGCGAAGATTGAACGCGGTCAGTTTTTTGTTTGCAAGGACTGTACCGGGGTGCTTGGAGAGATATGGGATTATTCTCGGGATGAAAATAATCAGATTATAAAGGTTAATGACCATTACATGGATGCCATGCGGTATGGGATTTTCAGCCCTGCTGTAGGCGGTGTGGTGATGGCATGAAAACAACAATTAACCGATAAGTTAAATAGGGAAAACGAATGGGATTGTTCGGTCGCAAAAGAAATGAGAAGAAGCTGCGGGGATTTTCAGAGCTTAATAGTGAAACTGTAGCTGCTGATTTTGCGGATATGGAAAACAATGTCTGTTCTGACCCTTATATGCAGCATGCCTGGGTTAGCGTATGCATTGATATTCTGACACGAAATATTGCACGTGCTGAATTTGAGGTACGGAAAGAAGGAAAAAAGATTGATGATTCAAAAGCAGCAAGGCTGTTCCGTTTTCCTTCTGCAAGCATGAGTCGTTTTGATTTATGGAAGCGGACTTGTGCATGGTGGAGTCTGGAAGGAGAAGCTTTCTGGTGGTTTGGCAAAGACTATTGCTGTGGTGTACCTAATACTATAACAGTTCTATCTCCGAGGAGAATACAACATGTTGTAAATGACGGACGGATTATAAAATGGGTTTTTACGGATTCTGATACCGGATGCCCTGTTACGATTCTTCCCGATGAAATAATTCATTTCAAAGATTGGAATCCTTGGAACGAGTATAGAGGCGTAAGTCCACTCGTGAGTCTTGGTCTTGAGGTTGAACAGGATTTGTTAGCATCAAGGCAGAATACAGGACTTTTAAAAGAAGGGGGTGTACCTAAGGGATTACTAAAGACAGACCAGGTTCTTACTGAGGCTGAGGCAGAACTTCTTGCCCGTACCTGGGATAAAAAGTATGGAAAAGGAATGAAGAACCGTGTTGCAGTTCTTGGGCGTGGTACTGAGTACCAGCCTCTTACATTCAGCCCGGATGTGCTTAAGCTTTATGATATGAAAAAATGGAACTTATATACGCTGCTGGCAAAATATGGCATTCCGCCCAGGGTAGCTAATATACAAGATTCCAAAAGTTCTTTAAGTGGTACTGATACAGACAGTCAGCACCGTGCATTCTGGAACTTTACACTCATACCCTTGCTTAGGAACTTTGAGCAGGTTTTGGAAGTGCAGTTTTTTAACCGATTTGCACTGGAAGAAAAAGGCATTTTCAATTTAGAGTCCATTCCTGAGCTGCAGGAGAGCGAGGACGCTCAGAGCAACAGGGATATAGCAGAAATAAATGCAGGGTTAAAAACAATCAATGATGTTTTAAGAAGCCGCGGTGAACAGCCAAAGCCTTGGGGTGACATTTGGTTTAGGAATTCTGCATTAATACCGGAGAAATGAAATTGAATAGAAAAGTTATCATTGCTTGTTGTGATGAAAAAGTAAGGCGTATTCTAAAAAAATGTCTTTTGGAGCTTAAACGATATTCTGATGTCACCGAATGTGGAACAGAAAAGGATGTGTTTATAAGCACAAGAGAAGCAGAAGAACCTGTTTTATTCATTGATAAATATTTTTTAGGATATGTCATAAGCTATAAAATAGTCGGAATACGTCTTTGCAATGAAAAGACGGAGTTATGCTTCTGCGAGACTGGAGAATGTCCGCCATATTTTGGTCTCAGGCTTTATGATTTAAAGGTAGATGCTTTTATTGCACACATAGAAGAATCAGATCATTTTAAGCGTGAGATTTCAAAGGTATTATGCGGTTACAAAACATATCCTGATGAGGTACAAAAAAGCATTGACGATAATTCATATCTTTTGGAACGGAAATGCTTTACGGAAATTACTCCTGTGGAAATGAAAATTGCAGCGTATTTGGGAGAAGGAAAAACACAGAAGGAAATTTGTTACATAATGGGAATAAGCCCGCAGGCTGTTAATACTCATGTTCACCGTATTAAAAGAAAAATCGGGTACAAAAATCCTATGGATTACTGCATATTAAATCAGCAGGCTTTTTTTCAGGGAAAATAAATCTGAAATCTTTTTATTGAAGTTTACATAATAATTAATGGGGGAAATATGGTTGTAAGGATTGACGGTGTAGAAAACAAAGAGCTTGGCCGTAACAGACTTTTACTTCAAAAGTTTCTTAGGGAAAATACACACTCGGGAAAAGTTGATGCTGCTGTAGAGATTTTTAAGAGTGCTTTATTCCAGCAATCAAAGATTACGGAAAACGAAAAAACACAAGCGGCTGGAAATAACGGAATTCACTGGATTATGAGCACTTTTGATACTGACAGGGATTTTGAAAAAATTGACCCTTGCGGCTGGAATTTGAATAAATATATTCAGAATCCTGTAATTTTATGGAGTCATGACTATTACATTCCGGCAATCGGATATGCAGAAAATGTAAAGGCAACAGATGTTCTTGAAGGTGATGTTGTTTTTAATTCCAGAGAATATGATGAGTTTGGATGGAGCATTGGACAGCGTGTTAAAAACGGATCTTTAAAATGCGGGTCTGTCGGCTTTATGGTTGATGAAGTAGAATTTCTTGATGGGAAAGACAAAGAATGTGATTTAATTTACAGGAAACAGGAATTACTTGAATTTTCCATATGCTGTGTTCCGGCAAACCCTTTTGCAAGAGCCGGAGAAAAAACTTTAGAATTACCGGTAAAGAATGATGCTGAAGTATCTTTTTACGGTAAAATCGGATTGGGATTAGCAAGAGCATGAATGATGGCAGAAAATGTTGTAAATAATTAAAAAGTTATGCTAAAATCAAATTATAAACTTTATATTTACATATTATTGGAGGAATTGATATGATAAAATATGATGGGTTAGTAATTTACAGAGATGTTTTTAGCAAGGTAATTTTTGAGTTTGAGGGGACAAAAACTTACTATATGAGTTCTTCATATAATAAGTTTATTATAATTGAAGCAAGCTATTTTGATAAACAATGGAAAAAAACGGATTTTGACATTCAAAAAGCTCTTGCGACAATAGATGATAAACACAAGGATGAAAAATATACGCAGGCTGAAAGTGGATTTCAACAAGGAAAGGAGAATCCAGTTCCAGTTGTAGACATTCAAATAAAAATGGAAGATGAAATCAACATCATTCCTACTCTTAACAATGGTTTGACAAGAACAAATTATCTGTTAGCTAACAATGTGAAATATTTAGTTTTTGGAATCGATTCTGATATATCACTGAAAAATACAGATTTTTATTTTCTTCTAAAAAACAGTGATACCAAATGATATATATCAATATTTTACTATTGTAAAATTTGATGAAGATAGACGTATCTTGATTACATTTTGGAAATATAATCCTAAAAAAAACAATAAATTTGAGTATGTTTTTGAAGCCGAAAACATACTCAAAAAAATATTAGTGGAAAAAAAATGCCACAAGCTATTCCATTCTTAATCAATTGCCATTAATTGCCTAATTTAGAAAAATAGAATAACGCTATTACAAATCCAGATTCATTACCCAAGGGTAGGATTTTATAAACCGATGGTTAAGTATTTCTCATTTTACAATCTTACATCAGAGAATGATTTTAAGGAGGAATACAAATTGAATGAAGTAATTTTGGGGCTTCAAAAGAAGTTGGGGGAAATGAAGGCCTTGGTGCCTACAGAGGCTGCCTCGCCGGAACAGATTAAAAATTATTTCAACGATACGGAAGAAATAATTGAAGGAATTTTGAAGGCAGCCTGTGACCAGGAATCTGCTTTGACTACAGAGCTTGAAGGTGTTAAGCAGACTGTAAAGGAACTGAGGGGACTTCTTAAGAAAACAGATGCTGTGGTAGAACCTATGTCTATGCGGGACCTGCAGTTTTATATGGGTAAGGCTATGGTGGCAGCATGGAATCGTGATGAAAGAACTCTTGGTGAGCTTAAATTCTGTCCTAATGTTCGGAATGAAAACTGGAATAATCCCAAGGATTTTCAATGGAATGCGGAAAAAGGTTTTGTTCCTGTAAAAGCTGCACTCGGTGAGCCAATAGGTAACATTACGACAAATGACCAGTATCTTATAAATCCAATTTATGAAGATACGATTATGCAGGAAGCTGCTAAAAAATCTGTAATGATGAATCTTGTCACAAACAGACCTATGCGCAGTGCAAGCATCTTTATTCCTGAGCGTGAGCGTGGGGGTGTTGAATTGAAATGGCTTACTTCGTATGGTCAGAAAATTGAAGCAACAAAACCGAATGTGCCTACAAGAACGGAGCTGAAAGCCTATACTCTTGCCGGCTTTATTCCCTGGTTTGATGAATTTGAAGAAGATGTTTATGTAGATTTGGGAAAAATGTTTATTGAAGATATGACGGAAGCTTATGGACAGGAATTTGACAGACAGTGCCTTATTGCAAACAACGCACCTTTTACAGGTGCGCTCAATGCAGCAAAAATCAAAAATCATGCAATTTCAAGTCCTGATGTCTCAAAACTTTCCTGGACAGATTTTCGTGATGCAGAGCTGAAGATTGCAAAGGAAGAGCGAGGTGAATGCAAATGGTTTATGAATGAAACTGTTTTGAACCATGTTGTAAACATTAAGGATGACAACGGAAATCCAATATGGAGAAAGTCTGGTGATAATATGCCAAGTAAGATTGACGGATATGAGGTTGTTGAATCCTCTATACTTCCGCAGTTTGCTGACATAGAGGCAGACAGCCCAATTGCCCTGTTTATGAATCCTAAAAAGATTCTGCACGGCAACCGCAAGGGAATTGAAATAAAACGCTTTGACGAGACTACAGAAAGCCTTGAATATGGAGAGCTATTTTTGAGGTTCCGCAAGCGTGACGGATTTCTTGTTACCAGAGCAAATGCAAACGTGGTAGCATTAAAGACTGGAAAAACATCATAAGAATGACACAGACCAAAAGCACATATAAATGTGCCTTTGGAAAACAGGGGGCGAAAAAATAAAAAAACGAAGTGAGGGCAGACTCAAGGCTTGGTAGTGAGCGCAGCGAACGGACAACCCGAAGGGCTTGGCCTTGAATCTGACCGAACGGAGTTTATACTGGATTTGCCCCTGTTTTTTTTTGCGGGGGCTTACATGCAGTTAATTGAATACAATGATATAGCAGATATTTTGGAGCTGGATGCCGTTGATGAAAAATATGATGTTTTTTGTCTTTCGGCTGCATGGAATGATTTGGAACAATTAATAGGATATTGTCTTAGTGAAAGAGAGAACAGAGAGATTTATACTGTAAAAGACAACAGGATAATTCTTGATTCAATTTGCATTTCAGAAATCATTCAAATAGAGGACTTATATTTAAAGCAAAATATAACATATTTTACTGTGGATTATAAAAACAAATCTGTATACTTTGTGCCATGTAAGTTTGAGGAGCATAACCTGCTTGTTGTATATAAGAGCGGATTTAACAAGGAAAGCTTTCCGAATGAATTAAAAGAAGCTTTAATAAAAATATTTTTTTATAAAAAGAATAATCTTAGAAAAATGACTAATGGTGAGGAAGTTATATCAGACAGTTGCTTTATGGAACAAATAAAAACTGACATAAACTTTTACTGTAGAAAAAGGCTGTAAGAATAATGAAAGACATAGAACCTATATTGAGCTTGCTTGAAGAACTGTTTATAGAAAAAATACCATTATATATTGAAAAAATCAATAAAGAAACAAATGACGGAACAATACTAAAGGCATTTGAAAATAAGAAATTATTTGAAACTTGTAATAAGCTGCCTTGTTTTAAGTTCAGTTTTGAAAAAGCTGAATGTACTGAAAAAGACAGAATTTTAGAAATTGATGTTTATAATTTTTCCATTGAAGTAAAATGCTGTAATTTAAATAATGATAAAATCATTGAACTTCTTCGTTATGCAAATGCAATTGATAATATGTTACAAAATGAAAAAATGCCTGATAATATACTTGATGTAAAAATAATAAAGCTAGAGAAAAACTTTGCTACTTTAGAGATAAAAACTGAATGATCATTTCTGCTCAAATTCATGAATCAGTTTGATATTTGTCCCCCAGTGCGGGCGTCCACATAGCAATTGCTTAAACGGTGGCGCAGCTTGACCGCGTGTCGGCTACGAAACTTTGTTATGACTTTTTATTCATAATATTACCAAGTTCTTCTATTATTTTTGTAGAAAGAGTAGGATTTGTTTGATTAAATATTTTAGATAAATAACCATGGTTTTTAATTGCCAATAAAGTATCAATAATATTTTGAATAATTTTTTCATGATACTTTTTCTTTGTGTCTTGATCAAAATCATTTATTCTTGATAAAAGACTTGAATATGTATCTACAACAACTTCTTTTTGTTCTAATTCATCCAAAATATATTTTGTAATATTAAATCTTCTTCGAAAATCATTAATTATAAAAGACCAGAATCCAATTAAAGTACAAGACAAAATTGATTTAGGAATTAAAAGATAATCGTTGATATATATTTTTTTCATATTAAAGAAAAGAATTATTAAAAAAACAACTAACAGAACAGACAATCCATAATAAAAAAATGCATTTAATGTTTTTTCAGATTTTACTTTGTCTATCATTGTTGTATAGTATTTTTTAATATCTAACACTTCATTTTGTGCAACTTTTTGCTCCAACTTTAATAAAGTTTCATCAACTTTTACCTTTGTATCTTTTAATAATTTTTGTAAGTTATCCTGATAATTTTTCGCATCGCTTACGATTTTTTCATATTCTTTTTTATTTGAAATAATATCATTTAAATCAATCTTTTCCAGAAACATTAAATAAACTGATTTAATATTTGCGTAAAAATCTTCAAACCATCTGGAAAAGGGGATATAAAAGAAAGCATCATCAAAACTACCATTTTCTTTGCTATAAATTGTATCTAATAACTTATCAAATTCAGCGAACTTATCTTTAGAGATTTTATAATTTTCAAGAATAATGCTAACTATATCTGAATCAACAACTATATTTTCGTTTTCCCGTAAAACTCTGCCAAATTTTATTAAGAAAATATCATCTTGTTCTGAAATTTCAAGTGCAAAATTGGATCCTTGTCTTTTTTTACATTCTTCATCAGCATAAAATTTAATTTTCCTTCGTATTTCTTGTAATTGATTTACTAAATATTCTGATATCTCAGCTAATTGATAACTTGAAATTTGCATAAAAAACCTCTTTTTGTAATTTCTATTTAATTATATCGCCAAACTGGCTTTATAGTCATAACCTTTGTTATGTGAATAATGTTTCTCCATAAATTATTTTTTTAAAATAATCTATATCCTTTATTTTTCCAAAATCAATATTATTTTTTTTCATTGAAATAAACAATGCAACTGCATGAGCTTGACAATTAATGGATTTTGCAGGATTAAATTCTATATCTGTAAAACAATTATACTGAAATAGCTCCTTATGCAATTCTTTATTTTTTTCTAAAACATTTATATATAACCAATCATAAAACAAAGTTTTAGGTTCTATTGGATAATCCTTATTCAAAAATCTAAATGAAATTAATTTACCTGACGTTTTTAGTCTTTCATCCGTTTTGGCCTGTTTTGAATTTTTATACAATAAATCGATATAGGGACCTCCATTTTCAAAAACTTTACTACTTTGAAATGCTGTTTCTACGGTAAAGGGAATTTTTTTATTTATTGTTTCTGATTTCAAATTAAATGCACTTAATTTTTGACCAAGGTCTATATTAGATTTTGTAGATATTTCTAAAACTTTTATATTATAATCGTTTTTTATAATTTCATTATGAAAAGATTCTATTGTTTTCATTTTTTGTATTGGAGTGAATCCAGAATAATACTTAAAATCTATTATTTTTTTTTCAACTCCAATACCACTGGTATATGGTATGAAATAAGGTCTTTGCATATTAATTAATCCTTATATAATTAAGAGGTATAAAATCTGGAACTAATATTTCGTATTTATATGTTGCAACCTTTCTTTCCCGATTTCCCTCTTCATTGAATGGTAAGAATTTATAAATAGCTTCTATATCTAATGTGTTTTTTGCAGTATCATTATCAAGTGTAATAACACTTGCTTTATTAGCAATATCATCTGTATATAAAACACCATCGAAATTTAATACTGCTGTATTAATATCCAACCAAACAATATCCTTATTATTTTCCACAGCCTTAAAAGCCATAGGATGCTCATTTTTTACAAAACATAAATGTATATATGAATCAAGCCCCTTAAAACTATCTGCATCATGTGACCAATCATTAGAAACATATGAAATATCTTTTAATTTCATTTCATAAATTTTTGCTAATGAATATAGCCCTCCATTGTCTTTTATAGATTTTAAATTCTTCCTTTCTGTAAAATGATAAATTGTATTACAGTTATACTTTTTTAATAAATTATACATTTTTTCTCCTAAGCGCCCCAGTGCGTGCATACACATAATCTTTGTTATGTGCTATTTCTTGTCTGAAATTAATTTAATAACTGCATCAACTAGTTTTTGATAGTTTTCTTCTGATAATTTTGAAACTTTTCTTTCAAATGAAAATTTATTCACGGCTCCAATAAGATGAATTACAGCTACAGAATCTTTTGAAAGTCCTGTTTCTTCTTTTTTAAAAAGAATATTCGGCTCGTACTCTGATGGAACTAAATTTGATGTGAAGGGAATTGCGACAACTGTATTCAAATCTTTTATGCCAAGCAAATCATTCTGCATCACAACTGCTGGCCGGATTTTTGAAGGGAGGCTTCCAACAGGAATACCAAAGTCTATGAGCCATATTTCACCATGTGTCATTTTTCAGTTCCTCCCACATGGCATTCATTGAGCTTCGGGAAATGTCATTTTCCATTTCTGCATAATTTTCTTCGTTGCGTTTATTCTTCAATGATTCAAGCATTTTGCCCATGAGAATTATTGTCTGTTCATAAGAAAGAGAAAGTACCTGTTCTGTAAAATCTGCATATGCGGAATCTGACATAGCTATACCTCTTTTAACAAGTATATCATATTTTTTGTAAAACTGTGCATATTTATTATAAAAAAGTATTGAATTATTTTTCTTCAAATTTCTGAATCAATTTGATATTTGCCAGGTCTGTATCGGTCAGTTTATCATCGGAATAATTTTCGTCTGAGGTGTACCATGCATATTCATTGAATAAAGCCTGTAAATCTTCGCTCTTGAAAATACGACCATGACGTGCATAAACGGCATTACGCCAGATTCTCAATGCAGCTTTAGAAAAACCTTCCAAATCTGCCGGTAAAAGAGGCCGATCAAGCTTTGTGTAATCTATTCCTGCTTCTGCAAAGAAATCCGGGCTTCCGTGGATTTTTTCAAGTTCTTCACTGGATACGGTTTCATCTTGTAAATATTTTTGTTGAATGCGGTCATAATAATAGAATACAAATTTTTCGCCAGTATAAAATTTTATACCTTGGCGACATTTATAATTAATAAACTCTATATTTTGTATATGCCATGAAAAATAATTGACATATATTGAAAGAATAATTCTGATTTTTTTTAATAAAGGATCAAAGTATATAATAGTATAATAATTACCATTGCCGGATTCTTCAAAATTCAATAATTTCATTTTTCCATCATGATTAAAGTCATAAATAAATCCAAATTTATTTTCAATTCTAAAGTTTTTTAATTGGGAAAATAATAAAAAATTCTGTTCTTCATATTTATTGAGATATTCAGATGACTCTGTATGTCCTAATAAACCATAATCCTCAATTACATTATTATTTATTACAAAATAAGTTATTTCTATTGCAGTTTCATCTGACAAAGATATTTGCGTTTCCCAGTTTACTATAAAGCAATTGCTTTCCACAAATGTTGATATTGGTATAATATTTAAAAATTTCCTACCACTAATTTCTTCTGAATAAAAACTTATTATATTTTTTTTCACTTCATCTATCGTCATATTATTTATCCAATAAAAAATGTTGTCTTATGTTGAAATAAAAATCAACTTGATTGTAATTGTTAGAGCCGAAAGCCTCAATAAGAGTCTTTATTCCATTCCCCCTTCCTCCAACATGAGCTACGTTTATAAAACCTATATTTTTTTCAGTTGCTTTTTTTAATGATTGATTTGGTGAAATTGTAACAAAATGAGGTGGAATCGTTTTAGAATTACTTTTCCATGCTGCAATTACGACATATCCTAGTTTTGCAATATAAAAAGCTTCTATAGCTGATATTTTTATAATTCCAGTATCAAAACCTTTACTAGCTTGTAACTCTAGTATATCACACCAATAATTACTTTTTATATATGGATATGCATTTGGACTTTTCATATTTTTTTCATACTTTTCATATTCAATAGTCGGTTTTTTATTCTTCCAATTTAAGATATATTCTTTTCGTAAATTTTCATTTACAATTTTAAAAGTTGAAGTTTGTTGATATTCTTTCGCATGCTGTTCATCAATTTCAGGAAAGACTTTTTTGTTTCTATTTGTAAAGTTAGTATAATTTTCATCAACAAATTTAATAGTTTCAAAAACGGCTTGATTACAAAATGTTTGATTTGGATTATGAAAATTGTAAAATATGCCGCAATTTCCCTGTATCATTCTCCAGTCGTTAATAACAAGGTTTTGGATTGAAATCAATCTTTTGGCAAAGCAACTGTGTAAATTAATTAACCAGTTTTCAAAATAGGCTGGATGAAAATATATAAATTTACCGCTGTCTGATATTTCCTTTGTAAAGGATGATGATTTTCCATCTTTACTCCAAATATGCATTTTTTCCCATAAATCAGAGGTTTCTTCTGGATAATCAATTTTAAACGGATTAATTTTTACTTGACTCCATTCTGAAATATGCTGAAATGCACATTTTAGAGTAATGTTTTTATTTTTTTCAAGAAACTGTTTTAATTCTATATTTGATTCAATAGAATCTATAACATTTTTTTTCTCCATTATTTTCTGTAAATCAGAGCAATTTTTTAAATCATCGTCATCAGGATTATATGATGTTAAATCATTCTTAAAGAAGATTGTCGTGGCATCTTTAAAATCTTTCCAATAGTTAGACGTATATTTTATATTATCTTTTGAAAAATAAAAAACTTCTCCATTGTTTTCAATTTTTATAAATTCTTTGTTTTCCGTTGATTTTAAAACTTCTAAACTTGATTCTTGGGCTTTATAGAATTGAAAACTATACTCTTGATTATTTTCATCTAATTTCGAAAAAATCTTTTTATCAGGCTCCATAGAATATTTTTTTAATATAACATTACTTTTTGTAAAGATGGAATTATTCCAATGCTGCAATTTTGCAGAGTCTGCTTCTGTCCAAAAAGGTTGTAAAGAAAAAGGATCTAACGTGTAAAACAGGTTATTTATATCATTATTTTTTGTTTCTATGTATTGTGTATAAACTAATTCAGTATTTATGGTATTTGTTAAAGGGTTTTTGATGTCAATTTTTATTTGATTAACTATATTCCCGTCTTTATCTAACACTTTTACTGTATCATTAATAACTTCAACGCTTAGCGAGTTATCATTCTTATATTTTTCATTTATTATTATATGATATCTATATATTTTTAAGTGTAATGATTTTGGATACTTTTTATAATCATCGTCTGAATTCAATACTGTAAACTCAGTTTTTTTATCAAAATATAATTTTTCGAAGGTTTGTTCCTCTTTTTTGTACAAATCATATTCATTATTAATATTATCACAATAATCAAAAATATCTGGAGCACTAATTTTGAAATATTCTGAATCATTAGTGATAAAATATTCGAGATGAATCATATCCTTTTCGCCCTCACTTTTTCCATATTCTCCAATTTTATCGTGAGGAAAGATATATTCGTAATTCTTTATTTTTTTGAAATCATATAATTTTGAAAAATGCCTTATGAGACTATAAAAACTGAATGCTTCATTATTAAAAGCTATTGTATGTTTTTGTAAAATATATGCAGGATTTGAAGATAATCCTATTGCCTCAAGAACTTTTTCCTGTTCTTCTTTCGATAATTTTGAAAAATCAATTGAAGATAAATTTTCGTACTTTTCCGCGACCTTGGGGGCTGTTAATACGATTTCTTTGACACATACAGTTTTAGGAAGTTTTGTCGGATATATATTAGTAGTTGTACTTTGCTTCTTTGCTAATATTTTTCCTGGAAGCTGAGCAATTACGAATTCTTCTTTATTGGTTTTATATTTATGTATTCCATTATGCCAATAACCAGTTTTTGTAACTGGAAAAAAAATATATTTATTTTCTAAAGCCATTATAGTCCCCTGGATATTCCTTTTTTTCTTTCCACAAGAATTGTTGTAGGCTCTGAACATTTTATGTTAAAACCTTTATATAACATTTCTGAATAGGTCAGTCGTTTGTATAAATATTCTTCTTCCTCAAAAGAAATATAATCACCAAAACTAATATTTTCAAGATTATTTACTAAAACATAATTTTGGATAGATGGTATTTCTGATTCTTTTTTATAAGTTCCATCAGAAAGTTTTATTTCTTCGTTGGTATTTATATTTTTTATTATAACATTATTAAACAGCTGTCCGTTTTCTGTTGCAATTCTAATATCGATTTTTGCTCCAATCTCGCACTCAGAACTCTCAATCTTTTTACAGCGATTGCCAGTTACTTCAAATTTAAACTTAGGTTTTGAATCAAGTTTTTCGCCATTATAATAATATGTCCACTCAGCCTCGGCCTTGTCACCTTCTATGTCTGCACCAATGCTTGTAACCAGTCTGCCCTTGTCATCGTAAATCCAGAAGGTTACTCCGCCTTCCATGTCCTTGGTCTCGGCGTGGAGCTTAAGCGGCTCTCCGACAAGGCCTTTACTGGTTGAGCTGCCGTCCTTGTTCTGCCATTCGGCTTTCTTTATTTCCGGGCGTACTAACTTTACTTCCAGTGTGTTGCTTGACTTTTCAAAATTACACCAGGCACAGTGGGCTGTAAAGACAAACTTCGGGTCATTCTCCGGCGGCATCTCGCTCTGGTCTGCCCGGTAAAGCCACTTTGCCGAAACGCTTCCGCCTTTTACTGTGAGCGGGAACTTTGCCATTGCTACGCTGTCCTCGGGGCCTTTGCCTTCGCGGAATACCTGAAGCGTTACCATGTTACCGTCTGCTATGTCCTGTACGTTTGCGGTAAGCTCGACTTCTTCTCCTTCCTCTGTACTGGTTTTTGACCATTTTACGCTTGAGAACTTTGGATTTTTGTTTTCTGCCTCCCTGCGTTCCCTTTCGTATTCTTCCGTGTTTTTAGGATTTATGATTGCCGGCATGGGGATGCTCGCTCCCATGGCAATTATTGTGGAGTTATTCTGCATTCCCATGTCGTTACAGGTTGTTACCTGGCTTCCAATGACTGCGGCTTCCTTTCCTTCAATCTTTACCTTGCTGCTCGTTCCGCCAGTTACTTTTCCTTCCTTCTTAGGATTGTTCTGGAACTTGATCGTTCCCGGCAGCTGCATGTGCATACTGTCATCATGCTTTGCTACGCTGTCCTTTACAGCACATTTTTTGTCTTTTATAGTTACGTCTTTTGCAAGCTTGTCCTTTAGCTTTCCGATGAAGGGGTGCGGTAGCGGTACAGTGGTAGTTGTATTGCCCGCAGGAACAACCATTATGTGGGTGTCCATTCCCATAACCTTGTCGCCCTCTACGGCAATCTGCTTGCCCTCTGCGGTTACTCCCTTGGAGCCGCTCATCTTTATTTTCTTGCCCTTTACCTTGATTTCCTTGTCGCTGGTGATTGTTGTGTTTTTCTTGGTCTTTATGGACATGGCATCTTCGGATGTAAGCTTTGTTCCTTTTTCAGATACCAGGTCAAGGTTTTCGCCGCTTTGAATCGTGAGCTTGCGGCATTTGATTTTTATGTCGCCAAGCTCATTTGCAACTTCTATGCCCTTGTCTTTGGTAAGCACGCAGCGGATTTTTCCTTCTGCTGTTTCTATGCGGATTCCTTCATTGCCGTCCTCGTCTATCAGCTCAAGGCGGTGGGCTTTGGTCTGCCACAGATAACTTTCGGCACTGTCTGACGGAGAGGATTCTGGAGGCCTGTGATTCATGTCATAGATGCAGCCGAGTACAATTCCCTGGCTTCTGCTGCCGTAGGGAAAGCAGACCAGTACCTGGGTTCCTATGTCCGGAAGGCTCCAGATGCCATGCCCGTCTCCTGCCCAGATGTTCAGGGGCTGATACCAAGGGCTTACAGTGCCGCCTCCTACAAGCGGAAGCTGGACGCGGAGCCGTCCGAGGCATTCTGGATCCTTGTTGTCTGCCACTATGCCCCAGACGGGCGGACAGCTTTTTATGAACTGATTCCTCTGGTATTCTGATACACCGGCCGGCTTTCTTGGATCTGGGTGCCGCTTGAGAAGGTCTTCTATTTCTCTTTCTAAATCCAGCATTTTTTCCTCGGTTATATTATAACATATTTTGCTGAAAAATTCTTAGATTTTTACGGTTTATCTTTCTGGATATTTTAGGTGGATGTAAAATTCAAATGCAGAGCTTTCTGCAGTTTCTATTCTTGCAATCTCCTTAATGTACAGCTATCGACACTACTTACAATCCGTATGGGCACGCTTGTAGGGAAATGACTTTATAGGAATGCAGGTAAATCCTCATAAAATTTACCTGCATTCCTATAAAGGTTTCCAAAGGCTTTGTGTATTATTTCCATTATGCATTATAACTTTTTACTGTAATTAGATTTCTCATTACAGTAAAAGACTGTTCGAAATCAGACTTCGTGACAACTCGTTGTCAAAGATATTTATAATAGCTTTGTCTAATAAAGCAGTTATAAACAAATAAAGCCGGTTTTAAGTACCGGCTTGTAGTTTACTTAAGATATCCGCCATAACACCAGCCGACAGTTCCAGCTTTTATTGGTTTACCGTCGCGGTCTTTAGCACCGGCCTGGACTTCAACTTTTACCCAGTTACTGTTTATACCGTCGATTGTTTCGACTTTACCGAGTTCGAGGATTTTTACATTCGTGCCGGCTTGCATTACCGCAAGGACTTGGGTAGAGGTGGCTTCACCGGAACGGAGTTTTAGGTTTTCTTTGACGAACATAGTTTTATATAGAGAAACATTAGTTTTTGTTGTTGAAGTAAAGGTCTGGTGCTTTTGTATTGAAGTGTTTTTTATGTTATTTATGTTGTAGTCACAGGTGCCGTCAGCGTGGCGTGGAAGTGATATAGTATTATATAAATTTTCATTTGTTTGCAGAATTTTTATTAAGGTAGTATATTCACTTTCTTCATATGCACAATATGTAGTTAGTAAATTGCTACTATCATTCAAATAAATATATAAATAATCTCCATCAAATTTATAATATAAATTTTCTATTTTAATGTCTTTATTTTTCCAATCACATCCATTTTCTAAATTGTTATTGTATTTTTCTGAATCAATAAAACCTGATTGTAGAGATATTTTATAATAATTATTGTTTATTTGATTGATATCATTTATTTCAAATGCCTCAAATAATAAATATATTATAGATGTATCAGATATTGTATCATACCAATAATCACATTCATCTAACAAAGTTTTTCTCTGAAATAACAAATCCTTTTGATTTTTATATTTGGGAATATAGTTTAATAATAGATTTCTATCTTCATAATAAATTATTTCATTATAATATTCTAATATCCACTTTTTATTTAGAAATTTATCAGAAAAATTATCTGCGTAAACACTAACAATTGATAACAATAATGTCACACATAAAAAAAACTTCTTCATAGTTTTACTCCTTTTTTTATTTATGGGTATTATCCCATTGTTGGATTTCTTCTTTTGTTTTTGGATCATTATCTTTTCTTTTTGAATTATAATTAAATGGATTTACGAAAACATCAGTTTTATAAGTGGTTCCTTTTACTATTTTCTTCCCAAATGTGTTTTTCCCATCATATTTTACAAAATTATTAACAGTTTCATCTGAGCCATCAATATTAAAATACGAAATATGTAAATGAGCATCATAGCACCCATCTATCTTTTCAACTCCTTGTTCATTCTTACTTAAAGTACCACTGGTTCCAACTTTTCCAACTACATCACCAGGATAAATGTGGCCAGAGTCTAGAATAGTTTTGTTAAATTCACTTAAGTGTGCTAATAAGAATATTCCGTTGGAATTTTCATTTTTTATAAAAATTGTTCTTCCATATGTATTAAATGTTCCATATGCAAGTACTGTTCCATAAATAAAAGCTTTTATTTCGGAACCAACAGCACCGCGAAAATCTAAGCCCTCATGGTTGAAGATATGAAATCTCCTTTCATAAGGATAACCATCACCTGATTTAGTAGATAAATAATCCTGATTAAAAAAACCTGTTACACAAGTATAACCATTAATATTTGGTCCCCAACCAGAAGTTGAATAGACGGGTGCAAAACCAGGATTATCAATTACAATAGTTTCACCTGTCTCAGTGATATTGTTTCCTATTATCGATGGAATTGTTTCTGTTTTGAATACTTCACTATACTTCTTTCCCTTATACGGATTAAACTCAAATAAACCTGCTCTTTCAAAATGTTTTAGAGAATATGCAGGATTAAGAAAATAAAAATCATTACCTTTCGTGAATATCTTGTCTAAGCCGCCTTCCCAAATATCAAAATTTTCTGCTTCAGTTCTCAGACAAGAACTAGTTGTTGGTGATATTACTGCTGTTCCTTTTGTAATTTCATAATACTTTTTAGAAAAATCTTTACAGTTATCTTTGTTTTCTGGGAAAAGTGATTTATCAAATTCCAGTGGATGTTTACAGACGATTTTTCTTGTTTGCTTTTTAATTGTATCTACTAGTTTTTTATTTGAATCATTTTCGCCATAACCACCAAATATTCTATAAAAATCTAATGGATAATATTTTTTTGCTTTATTAAATAATTCATCAAGTTCTTTATTACACTCAATCTCTTTTATCAAAGCATTTTTGTCACAGAGAATACCCTTGGATTTTCCAATTTGTTTTGTACAATCAAAAAACCATTTATTCCAGTCAAAAGCATCGGCAAAACAGTTTTTGACATCATCTTTTTTGACATAGATTTCTTTCTTGTTTATTTTATAATAAATAATACCAGTCGTGGAGTCCGTATATTCACAATTGTTGTTTACTTCAAAATCTTCATAATTTTCATTTTTTTCACTTTCTGTAAAAGCATACTTATAGGGAAATTCTTTATAAACTTTATATATAGAATTCGGTTTTCCTGTGGTTTTTCCACATTCATTTACTTTTGAAGAAAATATTTTTAAATCATCTCCTTTAATCCAGAATTTTGGATTTTCTGCTCCAATTTCATCAAATTTAATTTCCGTTTTTTTTGAACGACTATCTTCCTTTTTTTTATATTTAGTTACAAAATCATTATCTGCAAAAATCTTTTGTAGGTATTTCAAAGCTTCATTCTTAAGAGGAGCAGAAGCATTATCTCTAAAATCTATATGTTCATTATCGTAAATATTTGGTGAGACCCAAATAACGTGTTTATTCTTTGTTTTATTATCTGTATCAATTCGATAAAAGGTATTAAATGATTGTAATTCTATTTCAGCGCATGTATTTTTTTCATCAAATTTTTTATAACTTGAACCTGAAGGAATCATGTATTCATCAAAATTTTTTATTTCTTCAATTTTTGCTGTATAATATTTTATATCTTTAGGAAAGTCCGTAAATATTTTTTTCTGATTTTTTTTATCAGTCAATTTCTTTTCAAAAATATTTTGATCGGAAAAAACAATAAAATCAAAATACTTTTTTTTATTATATTCATTCCCCACAGGAATACTTGAAAAAAACAGGTTATCTTGAGAGCAATTTTGAATACTTCCGTCATATATTAAATCTTCTTTAAATAAAGATTCATTTTCGTCTGTTATGAAATTTAAATTTGTATATAGAGTATAGAAGTCATATTTTAATTGAGGAAAGGAATGCTTAAATAACATGAAGCTGTCAGTTGAGTATCTTTTTCTGTTCTGGTTTCTTTTATATAATGTTTTGTTCTTTTCATCTTCAGTATATAATTCTGAAAACTCTGATAAATAAGTATCTTTGTAAGTTTTTGTTACATATTCAGGTAAAGAACTTGTTGAGTTTTTTTGTCTTAACCTGTAAGCAATCAGTTGCCCTGGAATAATGGGACTGATTATATCAGAAGTTGCTTTTATGTGAATTCCACTATGCCATAAATTACCACATCCAAAAGGGTAAAATCCAGTTGAACCGGTTTCTGAGTCGTTATATATTTGTGAAAATGTTTTATTAAATGGCCAATTCATATAACCTTCTTAAATTGATTCTGGAAAATCTTCAATTTTAATATTCTTTTTATTCTCATTTATCAGTTTCGAAAAAAAAATTCTTAGTCCAATTTCAGTTTCAATATCTGTTGAATTTGTATTTTCTGTATCTTCTGTTTTATTATTTTCACTCATCGTCATCCTCGTTTATTACAATGTCAAATTTATCTGGAACTAAATTATCTGAATCAATTTTACCATCTTTATCAGTTGTTCCATTTATCGAATCTCTATTTTCAAAAATAATAGAATATTTAACATTGTCCATTGGTTCTCCATCTTCATAAGTTAGTACTTTATGAATCTCCATTCCAATCTCCACCTCAGAACTCTCCACCTCCTTACACCGATTTCCCCGAACCTCAAACTTGAACTTCGGTTTTTCCTTTAGAGGGATTCCGTTCCAGTGGTAAGTCCACTCAGCTTCAGCCTTGTCACCTTCTATGTCTGCACCCATGCTTGTAACCAGTCTGCCCTTGTCATCGTAAATCCAGAAGGTTACTCCGCCTTCCATGTCCTTGGTCTCGGCGTGGAGCTTAAGCGGCTCTCCGACAAGGCCTTTACTGGTTGAGCTGCCGTCCTTGTTCTGCCATTCGGCTTTCTTTATTTCCGGGCGTACTAACTTTACTTCCAGTGTGTTGCTTGACTTTTCAAAATTACACCAGGCACAGTGGGCTGTAAAGACAAACTTCGGGTCATTCTCCGGCGGCATCTCGCTCTGGTCTGCCCGGTAAAGCCACTTTGCCGAAACGCTTCCGCCTTTTACTGTGAGCGGGAACTTTGCCATTGCTACGCTGTCCTCGGGGCCTTTGCCTTCGCGGAATACCTGAAGCGTTACCATGTTACCGTCTGCTATGTCCTGTACGTTTGCGGTAAGCTCGACTTCTTCTCCTTCCTCTGTACTGGTTTTTGACCATTTTACGCTTGAGAACTTTGGATTTTTGTTTTCTGCCTCCCTGCGTTCCCTTTCGTATTCTTCCGTGTTTTTAGGATTTATGATTGCCGGCATGGGGATGCTCGCTCCCATGGCAATTATTGTGGAGTTATTCTGCATTCCCATGTCGTTACAGGTTGTTACCTGGCTTCCAATGACTGCGGCTTCCTTTCCTTCAATCTTTACCTTGCTGCTCGTTCCGCCAGTTACTTTTCCTTCCTTCTTAGGATTGTTCTGGAACTTGATCGTTCCCGGCAGCTGCATGTGCATACTGTCATCATGCTTTGCTACGCTGTCCTTTACAGCACATTTTTTGTCTTTTATAGTTACGTCTTTTGCAAGCTTGTCCTTTAGCTTTCCGATGAAGGGGTGCGGTAGCGGTACAGTGGTAGTTGTATTGCCCGCAGGAACAACCATTATGTGGGTGTCCATTCCCATAACCTTGTCGCCCTCTACGGCAATCTGCTTGCCCTCTGCGGTTACTCCCTTGGAGCCGCTCATCTTTATTTTCTTGCCCTTTACCTTGATTTCCTTGTCGCTGGTGATTGTTGTGTTTTTCTTGGTCTTTATGGACATGGCATCTTCGGATGTAAGCTTTGTTCCTTTTTCAGATACCAGGTCAAGGTTTTCGCCGCTTTGAATCGTGAGCTTGCGGCATTTGATTTTTATGTCGCCAAGCTCATTTGCAACTTCTATGCCCTTGTCTTTGGTAAGCACGCAGCGGATTTTTCCTTCTGCTGTTTCTATGCGGATTCCTTCATTGCCGTCCTCGTCTATCAGCTCAAGGCGGTGGGCTTTGGTCTGCCACAGATAACTTTCGGCACTGTCTGACGGAGAGGATTCTGGAGGCCTGTGATTCATGTCATAGATGCAGCCGAGTACAATTCCCTGGCTTCTGCTGCCGTAGGGAAAGCAGACCAGTACCTGGGTTCCTATGTCCGGAAGGCTCCAGATGCCATGCCCGTCTCCTGCCCAGATGTTCAGGGGCTGATACCAAGGGCTTACAGTGCCGCCTCCTACAAGCGGAAGCTGGACGCGGAGCCGTCCGAGGCATTCTGGATCCTTGTTGTCTGCCACTATGCCCCAGACGGGCGGACAGCTTTTTATGAACTGATTCCTCTGGTATTCTGATACACCGGCCGGCTTTCTTGGATCTGGGTGCCGCTTGAGAAGGTTATACATTTCTTTCTCTAAGTCTATCAATTCTTATACCTATATTTATTTGACTAACAATCCATTAGATATCATTCTGCTTGCTTTCCATAAAGATATTCAGCTGGGCTGCAGTTTCTGCATCACGTGCTTCTTTCTGCTCTGAATGAATTCTTTTTATCTGTTCCAGCCAGATACTTCTTTCCTTACCTGTCATTTCCATAATTTCTGTTCTTGGCCAGTGGAAATAATAGGCTAAATCTGCCGCCTCCTGAAAGATTTCTTTCTGGGGGCGGCTTATGCTTCCCCCAGTTGGTCAAACTCCCCAAAATATTCTGTGTTGCAGTGAGGACACTTTAGCGGAATTTTCTTTATTACCTGATGATTTATTTCATGCATGAAATCTACAAGAAATGCGAAATCAACAGGATGCATTTTTTCTATTGTGTTGCGGTTTATATTCCGTTCTGCTCCAAGAGATGTGATAACCTTTGCCAGAAGGACTATATAGAAGGCTCCTGAATTTTTCTGCACAGTGCTGTCGCGTTCTATTCCAACAATGTCGCTTACCTTTACAAGCCTCATTGTGCCGGTAACTTTTCGTCCGTTTTCTGTTTTTATACCTGTTCCTTTTGGAAGTGTGAATCTAAATTCGTTTCTAATCTGCATAATTAAAGCTCCAGATGAGAGAAGCGGCTCTCATTATTTTTTATTGGTTCAAAGGCATTTTCTACTGAATCTTCTTTACCTTCTTGATTTAAGCTTTCTGATTCATTGGAATAAGGGGCAGAATCAAGCGGACTTTGCGGAGGAGCAGAGTTTTTTAAGACTGATTCTTTGTCTGTAAGCAGTACGCGCCTGTCGCCTGCGGTTACATAAACGAGGTCTGCTTCTACAGAAAAGAAATCTAATTCTGGAAATTTATACTGTCGTTTTAATGAGAGTATAGCCTGTGCAAAGTTATTATAATTTGAGTGTACTTCCGTTTTTGGAGTATTAATGTCTTTTTGCACGGAATCTTTTGCCAGTATAATTGAGAGTGCATCCTTTACTATTTCTGAATCCATATTTGCGATGGAAGCTCTTATTTGTTCTGTCTTAGCCATTTGAGACCTCGTTTAATAAATTAACTGCATAATTGTAATTTGTTAATTCAAAAGAAACTGTCTGCGGAATTCGGGGAAGACCGTAACAGCAGTCTGATTCAATATCATCTGTTATTTCTCCGCTACATGCAATGAATGTACAGCCTTTTGTTTTTGCTCCGCGCAGGGGATAACCTGTAAAGTGGCAGTTATAAAAAAGGCAATTTTCGAAAGTTGCAGAGGAAAAGCCGTTCATTCCGTTTCCGTAAGTAAGTTCAAAAAAACAATTTATAAAAACAGTATTTGAAAATACTGCATAAATTCCCTCTATATCTTTAATTGTGGAATTCTGTATTATGCATTTTGAGAAATCGGCTCTTTGCATTGTGCATGAGTCGAAAAGTGTTTTTTGTAATTTAGAATTCTTAAATTTGACTTTTATAAGGCTTAATCCTTGCAAAGTATTTTCATTAAGTTTGCAGCTGGAAAACTGTGAATTTATCAGACTGGAACGAAAAAAGTTACATTCTATAAGCGTAGAATTAGAAAAAACTGCTTCGTTACAGTTTGTATCCCTGACTTCTGTTTTATTCCAGATGATGTTACTGCTGCAAAGATTATCTAAATCTGAATTTGTAATGCTTGCTTCATCAAGACGGCCAGAGTGAAAATCATTTTCAAGAATTTCTTTATTTGAATAATTATAAATCGCCATAGCTGGAAATCCTATTTTATTCTGTTTTCATCTGAATACAAATCTGCCAGACTGAATTGAAAATCATGTCCGCATGAAGGACACTTTGTAGAAATTGGAGCATTATCCCCATTTATCTGTTTGTATAAAAGCTGTAGATACAGGAAATCTGCCTCATACAAATTCATTATTGTTTCTTTTGTAACATTTGTAATTTCACCAATTTCATCAATTACGCTTGCAAGAAGAAGAATATCCCTATATCTGGAATTCATGGCAACTTCTTCTGCTGCCTGAACCTCAAGTTCATCAAGGGTTGTTGTAAGGTGCATTTTTCCTCTTTTATGGAGAACTCCGTCTATATTTAAGCCTAATGGCAGATAAAAAGTTATAGTATTATTCATTTGTGCTTAATCCTGTGTGCAGATAATTAGCTGTATCTTCGCTTTCATAGAATGAAGGTTTTGTTTCCCGCTTGGTTACAATGCCAATTGCTTCTTCAAAATCTTTTGTAAGGTCAAGGCATCTTTTTCCTTTTGCACCGATTACATTAATTGAAACTTCTCCTTCTGCAGAAATGGAAATTTCAAGCTCCTGTTTTTTTGCCATGTTTACCTCATGCTATATTAATTTAATGCTATTCCTGAGCCTTTAAGGGTAATATCCTTGTCGGCATTAATGGAGAGTTCTTTTGAAATTTTTGTCTGGAATTCATCGGCCGTAATATTGAACTGCTTTTTGGACGTGATTTCTATTTCTTCGGCATTAATAGAAACTGCTTTTTTTGCTGAAAGCTGAAGGTCTGTTTCTGTTTCTATGCTTATTGATTCATCTTCTACAGAAAACTCAATCTTAGATTTTCCTTCGGCTGTTATAAGCTGAACTTTTTCTTTTGAATCTGTATCATCAAAAATTATCATATTGCCTGATTTTGTTTTTATAAAATGCAGGCTGTTTTTTCCATCTTGATTTAAGTCGGCATCGCTGTTTTCGCCTGTTTCCGGCGGTTTTACATTATCTGACCAAATAGAGCCTATTACACAGTATTTTGTATTTAATTCATCTAATGAAATAACGATGACCTGTTCATCAATATCTGGAAGAGAATAAATTCCATTGTCATTTCCGGTACAGTATGAAAGAACTGGAATCCAGTCTGTTACCGCTTCGGCTTCGTTTGTAAATGTAACCCTAACCCGATGAAGGTTTTCTGGATCCTGATTGTCACTTACCTTTGCTATAAAAACATTTTTACTCATATTATAATTATATGTCATAATTTTTAATTGTCAAATTCATAATTACCTCCGCACTCGTTCACTTTGTTCACTCGCTTACGGTGGCCGCCTTCGGTGCTGCTACAATCCTTTGTGCGCTTCTCTTCATGTTAAAGAACTTTGTTTGGAGAAATATAATCAGCAGTATTTCTTTAAGTCTTCTATAAGTGGACGAACGTATTCCCAGCCGGTTTCTTCGGGCTTCTGACCTAATGGAATTGTAACTGGTCCGAATCGGTCTGAATCTACATGTGTTACCATTTTTCTTCTATTATAAAGTTCAAGACAAAATCCCTCTGAACTTCTTTCATCTCCAAGACTGTCAATCTCTATCTGATCCCAACTGGTAGTAACAATAAATGATTTTAGCAAATTTATACAGTCACCTTGTTCTAATACTTTTATTAATTCAGGGAGACTTCTTTTGTCAAATTGAATGTCGGTTTTCCTGTAATTATGATTCTTATTATGTCTTAAGTTATAAAAAATAAGTTTTAATTCATTATTTATTTCTTCAATTTCAAAATAAAACTCTTTATTCATTTTTTTCTCCTGTTAAAATTTTTGTTTCATAAATTGAAAAGCCCTCTTTTCCCAATCGTTCTTTATCCCAGTCATTACCAATTCGTTTAATTATATATTCACGTACACCAACTTCACCATCAATAGTTGTCGTGTGGTAATTTCCTGTAAATAACGAATTAGTTCCAAACGCATCTTCAATTACTTTTCTAAAGTCATAAAGTTCTTCTGTCAAATTATCAACAGCATCAATGCCAAATGTATTTTCATATATTTTGAAGATTTCATCCAGTCTTGTTTCATTCAATACATTGTCTTCAAACAGATTAAGGTCTTGAATACCTTTTATATTGTCAGAAAACTTTTCATCAACAAGAAGTTTTTTCCTTACATCATTTTTAAGAGAATCAAAAGTTACCCGTTCAACTTTTACATTCTTTGGAGGAATTATAAAAGTTGCATATAAGTCCATATCGTTAAATGTTCCAAACCCTAGTTTTTTCTGTATATCTTTATTTGAAAGTCCTCTTAATTCTTCATAATCACAGACAAAACAGTATTCTTTTTGTGCTTGTGCAATTGTTCCATAGTTTTCCGAACTACCAGTACTTATCTTTACAAGAATTTCCGGTGAGTCTTCCCCTGAAGCTATTTTTGCAAGGATTTCTTCTGGTGCCACAGGCTTTTCATTTATATTTGCATGCAGTTTCTTTTCTGCATTTAAAATAAGTTCTTTGCTTTGTATTTGTTTTTTTTCAGTTTGTATAATTGTTCCACTCTTAACAATATCTACAAAATTACAGATAATATCTATGCCATTCAAAGTTAGCCTTGCTATGTGTTTTGCCATTAACTTTGCTGCCTGCTTTACTTCATGAACAGTTTGTGATTCATCTTTTAGTTTTCCAACATTCACAATATCTCTGACTGCAAATCCGCAGTCTATTCCGCTCATAACAATCCCTGCACCAGATAGAGCTATACTTAATTGTGCCATTGCACCTGTGCCGCCAGTAAGAATTGCAAAACATGCAGAAATTAAACTGACAGCTATTAAATGTACCGGATTTCCTATCGCCGCAAAGAATCCACTCGGCAGATAATGCTTTACATAATCAAAGAAGTATTTATCTTTCTCTTTATCACTTAGTTTGCTCCAGTCTATATCTTCATCTTTATAATTAAAAAAGATTCCTTCCGGGGTTGCAGCACTGTTGGACCAGGAATTCAGCAGAAGCAATGCTGGAACCTTGATTTCCCTGCCGTCATAATTTAATCCGATAAGGTCAAAAGGACTTGCGGTAATTGATTTTGATTTTGTAGTCGCATAATCTCTTGCGCCTCCAGGAACCGGACTTTTTACATCGATATTTATATTTCCTTTTTTGAACGTTGCAGTTACCGTATCTGTCTTATTGTTATTCAATAAAACTGCTTTCTGATCTTTTATAAATCCGGAACTTATAAATATCTCTCCAAGCAAGGCAAGCATCTCATCTTTCTCAATGCCATTTACTTTATCTATCAGGGCGTCAAGTAGATGACGGTCGCTTTGTATCTTTGAAATAAATCCTGCTTTATCATTGCTATTAAAACAGCTTAATACCTTGTTTATGCATTTTTCTTTATTGTCCTTTACTCTAGAATCATCAAGAATATCGTATAGAACCTGAACTTTAGAATCAAAAATAAATGAATCGGACTTCAATTCGTCCACTGTAAAACTGTCTATTAATTCAAGTTTTTCTTCTGTCTTAGCATGTTTCCCAAGTTCATCATTCAGTTCTTCAATTACTATCGGTTCGTACTGATTATATTCTTCCCAGCATCCTATTTTATACCTGGCTGCAAATTCGCCTATAAACTTATAATAGGCATTAAAGCCTTCTGCATCCAGACTGTTGACAGTCTGTTCATATTCTTTTGTAAGCCGTCCTTGATCTACCTTATTTGCTTCTGTCCAGAAATATTCTCTTTCCCAGGAATTTTCTATTCCGGAATCTGTTATGGACATTAATCCAAAATGAAAGGAAGTAAAAATGGAATCTATCATTCCAAGGGCTTCTTTTCTGCTTACTACCTTTAGCATACAGATTCCTCCCATTCTTTATACTTTATAAGCAATTTCAAATATTCTTCTTCTGAAAGACTTGTTCTTAAGAAATCCACTTTTTCTTCAACAGTCTTCCTGGTATGCTCATCTATTTTCTTCCAAACAGATTCCTTCAGCGAGTATTCTTTTCCGCCTACTTTTCTCGTTATTATTTTATCCGGATTATACTCTTCTTTCTTTTCTATCTCTTCTGCTTCTTTTTCTTTTACATCTGTACTTATATTTCTGTAATCTTCTTTTTCTTTATTTTGTGCAACGTGCGACAATTCATGTGCAAGCAGTTTTCTTCCTTCCTCAGTTTCTGGTTTATATGCTCCATTTCTGAAATAAATTGTATTTGCAACTGCTATGGCAAGAGCATGATGACTTCTTGTATATTCATCTGCACTAGGGCCGTACACCAGTTTTGCGCTTTCTATATTTGCTCCGGTTTTTATGTTAAAATCGTTTAATATGACTGTATCTACAGGATGTTTTCTATCTCTAAACAGAACTCTTTCTACTGTATTTTCTTTATGCTGATATTCTATGAAATTACTTTCTTTCTTTTCATATGTATATTCAAAACATTTTGATAACTGTGGATATTTTTCTGCAAGCTGTAATAGATTATAAATACTAGCACAGACATTTCCAAAACTGTTTTGTTTAGATCTTGCTGCTTCAAAACTGTTCATACTCACATTCCTTTTATTTTTTGTAATATTTCATCACTTTGAATCTGCGAAACTTTCTCTATATCTCTTTCTGTTAATTCTCCGCTTGCTTCCGCGTGGCCTACGTCCCAGAACTGGTTCTTAGCGAAGAGGGGATCACTTTTGGCAAGAATTGCTTTGTCGTGTTCGTAGTTGGCGTTGATGCGGTCGAGCTTTGTCATTTCCTGGTTTTGCTGCTTTTTGGCGTGACGGCTTTCAGCTAATCGGGTCAGGGATTCTTTTAGTGGAGCGCTTATCGTTTCTGAAGGTGAGGTGTCGGCCACACTTTTTGTGGTTGAAACTGAATTAGATGAAAATGAAACTTCATGTTTAGGAGCTGTTTTACTAATACTTGTTTGAATTTTTGAATGGGGTATTTCAATTGCATTTCTTGACAATGCAGTTCTAGGATTATGTTGCTCAGATAATAAACTTCTATTAGTTAGCCTTTTATTTCTCCAGACACCGCTTTTTATATATGCCTGTACTATAGGGCTCAGGCCTTCGGTCGGGAGTCCGTAGGTCTGCTGGAAGTGTTGTTTTTCTTCTGCGGTGAGTTTTACTACCGGAGTGCCGACTGCAGGCAGGTTTACATTTCTTACGTTGCCGTTTACTGCGGTACTGGTAAGAAGTTTGTCTAACTGGCTCTGTGGAATTGTGTCCAATTTTTCTATGGCGGCTACCTCACTTGCAATGTTTTTTAGGCTTTTTTTGTTCTTCTTGCGCCATAGATATTCTTTTATAAGGAGCGGAGTAAGGGCATTTGCATTTACCCCTGCAAAGGAGATTATTTCTTTCTGTTCTGTTTCTGTCATTTTATCAAGAAGCAGTTTTACAGTCTTTTGCTCATCTTCTGCCTTTATTGCCTTGTCTGTATTTTGAGCAGCAGCCGTTAGTTTTCCTTTTTTCCAATTCCCGCTCTTTATATAGTCTTTTATTACAGGGCTAAGAACTTCTGTTTTGATTCCGTACTCTTTCAGTAATTCGGCTTTTTCTTGCGGGGTAAGTTTTGTTACAGGAAAAAGCTGTGCTTCTACTGTTTCAGCGGAAGCGGTACTTGCAAGATATTTTTCAAGTTCGCTTTGTGACAGTTCTCCCAGTTTTTCATAGGCTTTTATCTCTTCTGAAAGATTTTTTACGCTGCGTCTGTTCTGCTTTCGCCAGAGGAATTCTCTGATTAAAAACGGTGTAATGTTGTTCCAGTCTTCGCCGACAGCGTAGATGAGTTCTTCCTTTTCAGCTTCATTCATTTCTGCAATCAAGATTTCTACTGTTTGTTTTTCATCTGCACTAAGTTGAGTTTCATCCAGATTATGGGCAATTGAATCTTTTGAAGAAAGTAAAGAATCTTCATAAAGCCGTGATGTCAGACTCGTAATATTTTCAAGTACACCGCCAGCAGATTTTTTCTGCTTCATAAGGCTGTAGCCTGCAGGAAGGGCTGTCTGATTTTGATTAATCTGTCTGAATACAGCTTCTATCTGAATGTTTCTTGCCGATTTGTACTTCTCATTACTTACAAATTTTTCTGCCTGATTTTCAAAATCTTCTGCATACTCTGCAAGAACTTCCTGTGGTATATTTCTGTTTTGTTCTGCAAAGACTTCCCTTGCATTTTCATCTGCAAAGTTGTATTCAATCTGGAAATCTTTTGAAACAGCCCGGATAAAGTCCTGGCGGCTTTGGCTAACCTTTGCAAGTTCAACAAGCTTCTTACGGCTTTCTTTTTCCGAAATATAGAGCATTTTCAGAACTGCAAGAATCAGAGGATTAATTGTCTTTGCATCACCGATATCATAAATGGCAGAACTTTCGGTTGCTTCTGTGCCAGTGTTTTTTACTACATCAGGATTCTTAAATCCAAGTTTTACAGTTTTTCTGTTTTTCTTTGAAAGTGATTTTTCATAAGCCTCTTCGAGAGCTTCGAGGCTCACTTCTTTCTGAGGAAGGGGCTTATTCATAAGCTCCTCAAAAAGTGCGCTCACTTTACCATCAAAAAAAATGCGTTTTTCTCCTGTCGAATCTTTTGCAGAGACCGCATCTGAGTTTGCACTGTTAATATAACCTACAAGAGGATGGGAAAAGCTTGCTTTAGGCAGTTTTCCACCTTGGCTTTTTACAACGTAATCAAAAAATTCTTTTATGCTCATGCCTGTACTCATGCGTACGGTTAGATAATTCTTTACAGCTGCATATAAAGCTTTATAAACAGAAGCCTTTGCAGCTTCTGGCTGTTCTGGTAATGAAGCTATATATTCAAGGGCAGACTCCTGATTCTCTACTGGTAATGATTCTTTTACAAGCTGTTCAAGAGCCTTTGTTTCTGTAATATCATCAAGTATTTCTGCAACTGCTGTATTTTCCAGTACCTGCCTCAGGCTCAGTTCATAATTAAAATCGCTTTCTTTTCCGCTTTTTACATATTTGTACAAAAGCTCAATGCATTCAGGCTTTGTTTTTCCAGAGGTTTTATATTCGTTCCAGTTCTTACTTATTACAGCCGTAGCCTTTGCAAATTCTGCACGTTTAGTTGCAGTAAGCTCTGCTGCTCTTTCTATAAAGCTCTGGTATTCTTCTTCAGTAAACCCTGCCGCTTTTGCATCTGCTTCTTCCAGAACATCGAGTGCTATTTCTGTTTTTCCATTTTCAAGGGCAGCAGAAATTTCTTCCGGGGTACTCTGAGGCTTTGCCTTTAATATTGAAGCAATTTTTTTCTGCAGATCTAAAGACCTTTCTTCTAACAGCAGATTTTTTTCAAAGGCGGTATTTTCTTCTGCTATTTTGTTTGCCTTTTCGGAACTAACTATCGTCAGTTTTTTTTCTGCAAGATTTCCAAGCAGAGACTTATACTGCTTGCATAGTTTTTCTGAATCTCTTTTATTATTGTTTGAACCAACGGCAATTTCTGTAATCTTAGCATTACCATTCTCTGTAAGCTTATTTTTAATAACTTCTAATAACCTGACTGTATCAGATTCTTCTCCACCATAAACTTCATCATTTTGAGTCAGATACCACAAGAGAACAGGATTTAATAAAATCTTGTCAGGGTCGTAAAGCATGTAACCGTGTTCATTTTTTACCAGTTTTATAGAGTTTATTTTATTTTCTTTTTTGTTTGCAGCAGCCTCACTTTTTGTATTTGATGAAAATCTTGTCCATACTCCGTTTTCATCATAATCACTGAACCAGCCTTTTTTTTCTACTGTATAGTTCGGGTCATAACTTTTACTCCAGTCAAAGCCGCTGTCGTCTCCAAGGCGGTTAAAGTTACGGTTAATCTTAGTTTTGTTTTCTTGAGCTATTTTTTCTTTAAGGACTGCAGGCAGATAATTTTCATACTTAAAGCCGTCAGTCTCCATTGCAGATTTTGAAATCTCTGTCATTAGGCTTGTAGTACCCATATATTCCCATAATATTTTCTGATACCCGTGAGCCTTCAAAATGTTTTTTATAAACTTATTAAGGTTTTCTTCAATAAGCTCTCCGCCTTCAAAAAATTCAGCATCTATATTAATAAAAGAATTATTTTTATTTCTGAGCCCGCTTTTTATCAAATGCTCCGAACAAAGCATTCTGGCACGCTCTCTAAGACTATCAGTCTCTGCATCCTGTTTATCAATCACCAAAGCATAAGAACGTACTGCATAATCCAAGTCCTCTGCAATTTGAGAAAATCTGTTTGTTGTTATATAATAGTTATATTCCTTTATCATAATTAATTCCTATTCTACAGATATATCCTTAATACGCTTATTCTTTTCTGTAATTTTTGAAAGGCTCTTGTCTTCTTTTATAACAAACGTATAGCCTAAAACAGGGGAAATGGATAGAATATTTCCTATATTCATTTTTCTGCTGCTTATAGTATAGTTTTGCGGAATAAAGTTCATATCCGCTCTTAATCCTGCAAATGCCTTGCCGGGGCCAATCTTATGTGAAAAAACAGCTTTTACCGAAGCACCTACATTAAAGACTGGAGAAATAAAATTCCCCATGTAAGTAGTAACGGAATCAATGTAATACTGTTTACCGATTATATACGAAATATTAACGCCGCCAGCAAGGTCAAGACTGCTAATTACACTCGTTGTTTTTTTTAGAATAAAAGAATATTTTACCATTAATGGCAGCTGTATTACTGGATAGTTTATTTTTACATTGCCATTTGCAATTAAATTTCCATCTTTAACAGAATAATTTAACTGAGTGTTTTTAAACTGTATACCAAGCTCAAAAGAAAGGTTTTGACTAATTACAATATCAGCAGAAATAACTCCTCCTGCATTTATATAATCCCCAAAATGCCCAAAATCCTGCCAGAAATTTCTGCTTTCCTGTATCTGTTCGCTAAAAAGACATTCCGAAAAACCTGTATCAAATTCAAAATTTACATTATATCCCAAAGCAAAAATAGGAAAAGAAAATAACATTAAATATACAGATAGTAAGCATCGATTTGTTCGTTTCATCTAGTATTAGTCTCCAAGCAAATATGAATAACTAAATTCTTCAATTTTTAGTTTTTTAATAATCGGATTTTCTTCAGCAAAATCATAATCATTAGGTTCCCATTTCAGAAAAACATCTGTGTCTTCATTAACGATAGTATAAGTTATGCCATTATACGAATAAGAACCGGTAGCAAAAACTGTTCCAGAAAATGATTCTTCTGTGTTGTCTTGAAATCTAACAATATATTTTATCGCAGCTGTTTTAAGATTAAGAATTAAAGGATCTGCTTCAACCTCTTTTACTTTTTGTATAATTATAGAAACAGGTAATGGGGGTAATAGAATTATTCCATTATTTCCGCTTGCATCGCTAACATACTCTCCATAATATGTTTTTCCATTTTCTGTATATCTTGCATAAAGTTTGCCTTTAGAACTTCCATCACCATAACTTTGTAAGTTTTCAAAATTAAAAACAATGTTTTCAGTTATATACTGTACTTCAACATTATTATATTCAAAATGCTTGATTACATCAAAATGTCGTAAAATTTCGTCACTACAATATTGTTTACCCAATCTGAATTTAATTGGTTCATTAGTCTTTTTCCCAATAGCAAGAGAAACTAATTTATTTTCCTTCACTTTTACATTCAGTTTGTATTTGAAGTCACCTGTATTATTTTTATTTTTTATCGTTATTTCTACAACTTGATATCCGGTACTGTATAATGCTGTAGTATCTGTGCTAAAATAATTTGTCTGAGTATTATAATTATATAGTACCGTGCTTTTATCCGAAAAACATACTTTTGCTTCTATTCCATCTAAAGTAAATTTTTCTCCACATATATATTCCGTTCGTGGAAAGTTTACAATATCTATAGAAACTATAACTGGTTTGGTTACATTTACAGGGAAGGTACAAGAAAAAGTATCGTTTTGCATTGAATCAAAATAGCTGACATGAACGTTATATTGTTTGATTTTATCGTCTGTCTTATCTATCTCGTCTTTAGCTTTGTCATAAATCCCATTTCTTAAATCAGCATCTTCAAATTCAAACGTGCAAAATTCTGCTGGAATATCAATACTTGTTCCATCTAAACAAATTCCGTTTACAGACCATGTTCCATATTCAGAGTTCGCTGTTGGTTTTATACCTAGAGGATATCCGTTATGTGATAATCCATGAGTCCATGTAGCTGTTATACTTTCTAGTCTGGTTTTTGCCACACATATTTCAAAATCATAGACTACAGTTTCATTCGTTTGTTTAAGTTTGTGAAAAAAAGTATAAGTAACAGAAATTGTTGTAATTCCTTCCGTATTAAGATTTTTACCGTCCATATCTGAACTAATTTCATCATAAGGAATCTTTTCACCTAATTCGCCGTTACTCATTTTCTGGTAAAAACTATAATCGCTAAGCTTAAATATTTCTCCTTTGCAATAGATTCTTCCAGCATTTGTATTAGGTAAAGCTATACCAATTTGGTATGCATCAAGAATATGAATCTGGAATGAATCAGAGCATGTATTTACACTTACTTTTATATAATAATCTCCGGCATCCAATCCAGAAATATCCATAATCTGTTCTGTTAAAGTTAAATCTATGTCATTCGAAATTATTGACACCTGAAATAAATATGATTCAAGCTTTAATACCGAACCGTCTGTATTTTTAGCAAATACTTCAATTCCCTCAAGGCTTAAGGAATCTCCTTTTGTATAAAAAAGATGATTTGGCAGTTTATTAATTTTTATTTCTTCTACATCAAAAGGCTGTATTGAAACTATAAAAGTTGCCTTAAAATCTTTCATATATGAAACTGTTATTATCTGCTGTGGAGTTACAGCAGTAGAATCAAAACCTGAAATTTCACAATCCTTATTTTCTATCCATTTTTGAGTGCCGTTAGTATAGTTTGCCAGTACCAGCATACCGTCAAGCTCAAGAGCTTCTCCAGGTAAATAATATAATTTCTTTGGCTTTTGCTTTATTTCTATAGAAGTAATTGCTGCGTCCAAAATCTTTATGTTAAAAGAAGCAGAAAACTGTCCTAAAACAGCAGTTATATTTAAGGCTTCATTTGCTGTTTCACTGGAAAATCCCTTGTATTCAATTAAACGAGAATCCTCTTCTTTTATAGAACCATCAGAGTACATCCCGTAAATGATAATTCCATTGGAATTAAAACTATCCCCAATCAAATAGCTTAATTTTTCGGCATTAGACACATCTACAGTAATAGCTTCGAGAACAGTATTCCGTTCTATTTCTGCAATATCCATATTGCAGGCAGAACAAAATAGCACAAAGAAAAGTGTAAGAATAAAAGGTATTTTCCTCATATTATCTCCGTTTATTAAATTTCCAGCTTTCTTACAGCAGCACTTTCAGTTTCCCATTCAATACTGCTGGCTCTTTTAGCCCTTATTTTTGCCCATTCTCTGGTTCCTTTAATCTGTTCTTCCATTGTCTGAGAAAGGGGAATCATAGATTTTATCGTATTTTCAATGTAAGTCTGATTTATATCTTCATTATTATCAAATGCATCATACAATGCGCTTACAATTATTTCTTCAATCTCAGAACCGCTAAATCCTACAGCCTCGTCAGAAAGCTTATTTAAATCAAAACTGTTTACATTTCTGTGTCTTTTTTCCAAATGAATCTTAAAGATTTCTTTACGTTCTTCCCGAGAAGGAAGGTCTACAAAGAAAATTTCATCAAAACGTCCCTTACGCAAAAGCTCTGGTGGCAGCTGGCTTACATTGTTACATGTAGCAACAACAAACACAGGTGTTTTTTTCTCCTGTAGCCAAGTAAGAAAGGTTCCAAATACGCGGGCTGTTGTACCGCCATCTGTCTGACCGCTTGATCCAAGACCGCTAAAGCCTTTTTCCATTTCGTCTAGCCACAGAATAGAAGGGGCAATACTTTCTGCTGTCTGAATTGCACGGCGTACATTTTCTTCCGAACTTCCAACAAGGCTTGAAAAAACTTTTCCCACATCAAGCTTAAGCAATGGAAGCTGCCACATACTGCTGATAGCCTTTGCCGTAAGTGATTTACCACAACCCGGAATACCAAGCAAAAGTATACCGCGTGGCTCAGGAAGTCCAAATTCCCGAGCCTCAGGAGTAAAAGCCTTGCCACGCTTGTTAAGCCATTTTTTCAGCTCGTCGAGTCCGCCAACCCCCTGCATATTTTCATTTACATGGCAATATTCCAATACACCAGACTTTCTGATTATCTGTTCCTTTTCTGAAAGGATGATTTTAAGATCAAAGTCACCGGTTTGAACCAGAGATTTAGCAAAAACATTTTCTGCTTCTTCAGCAGTAAGTCCAAGTGCGGCTTCTGTAACCTTCTGAAAAAGAGTTGGATTTTTAGATATTTCAAGCTTACTTATATCACCTATATTTGCAGAAATATTTTTAATAATTTCTGAAATTTCTTCCTTTCCAGGAAGATTGTAATCTATTACCGAAAATTCTTTTTCAAGCTCCATAGGAATTTTCAGCACAGGCGAAATAAACACCACATTCTTCATAGAGGTTTTTAAGGCATGAGCAACATCACGCAGCTTTCTTACTACAACAGGCTCATTCAAATAGGGATGATAATCCTTCATGACAAATACACCATTTACATCCGCCTGCAATATATATTCCAAAACCTTAATTGGATCTTTAAAGTCTGAAAGCAGAGAACCATCCGGCATTTCGAGCCCTTTTGTTATGCTCCATTTATAAAGCTCCTTCTTTCTGTCCTTCGTAATTCGAGACATCTCGTCATCTACACGGCTTTCCTCAAACGATACAACATAAATTAGCGGATATCTTGCTCTGATTAATGTTTCAATTGTAATTCCAGAATTGTTTTTCATCTCTATACCTCTATAAAACCTGTAACTGTAATCTTTCCAGCTACATCAATCATTATTTCTGCACTGCGTGAATATTCTTCATTTTCTGTAAGATTATTCACAATCTGTCCGTCTACTAACTTTAAAAAACGCTGATTCCCAGAGCCGGCCCATTTACATTTAGAAGGAATATTCTTCATATATGGACCGTCTATCAGATAATCGCAAAGCTTTAAAGTAGAATTATGCTCAATACATAATTTTTCGAATGAATAACCTGTATAAACAAGTGTATTTAACTTATTTGCTTTTGCCAGCTTCAAAAGCTTTTCAAGTTCAAAACTCTGCTCAAAAGGTTCACCACCGCTAACAGTAATTCCAGTAATGACACTACAATCTAACTGCATAAATATCTGTTCTGTAGTTAGCTCTGTTCCACCTGTATAAGAATGTGCGGAATTATTAAAACATCCTTCACAATTCATACTGCATCCCTGAACCCACACTACAGCTCTGTTTCCAGGGCCATTTACTTTTGATTCTGGCAAGATTGAATTAATTAGCATCAGCACATATTCCTTTTTAGCGTAAAGCTTGTAGTGTACCCGGTTATGTTACTGAACTCATGCAAAACAGAATCCGTTATATATTCTCCGCTAAAAGAATCTCCTACATATTTTATACTTACAGTCATTCCAGGAAGCAGCTTATAAGTTCCCTCGGCTTTTCCTCTGGCTGTCATAAATTTATATGAATTGTGCTGTAACCGCCCCAACGCAACATTTTTTGCATCCTCTTCATCAACAAGTGAAGTGTCAATAATATTGTCTATCCATTTACCGTTACCACCTTTTGAACACGAAGTCCAGTCATCAGAGCCTCCAACTTTTTTTGCAATATCGCTTATTTTAGCGGCTCCGTTAAAGCCCTCGCATTTTATGGAATCCCATCCAATGCTGTTGCATTCAGAGCATAGTTCAGAAATATCCTTTAGAGGAAAGAAAGAAATCAGGCTTTTTCCCCATTCAAAAATTACCTCATCACTTCTTACTTCTATAGAATCTTTTACATAAACTTTATTTCCATAGGCATAAACATCTTTTCCATAGCGTTCCGCAGCTCGCATCAAAAAATCATAATCAGAAAGTCCTTCTGCACTTTCAAATGTAAGATTTGCACCAAACGAATCTGTTTCTGCAGAAAGAGAGTAGTTTTCAATAATGTCTTTTATTACATCACTGCAGCTTTTATTTTCATAAGAAATAAAATGAATTCCATGCTTTAGTTTATATAAGGCATTGCATCCGCGTACCTCAACCATTTCATGGCCAAACTCTTCAAAACGTCCTGCAAAAGCAGTTATTTCTCCATCAAAAACTTCCTCAACATCATCCTTATATCCCAAATGAATGGATATCTGACTTTCCAAAGAAAAGGTTCCAAGCTCCAAAAGCTTTTCGGCAGAAATATCAAACAGCAATGAAAAAGTACCAACTCCATTCAATCTGTCACTAACAACTATTTTTTTTAAGGCTCCCTCATGCTTTGTATCTAAGCGTTTTCCATCAACATATACAATCCAAACTGGAACAAGAGTTTTGTTTTCATTAGACATCTTTATATCTCCTAGTATAATGGTGGTAATTCTACAATCGTTCCGGCCGCAACATTTTCAGGGTCGTCAATATTATTTGCATCTGCAATAACTCTCCACTTAGAACTGTCATTATACTCTCTGGCTGCCAGAGAAGACAAAGTTTCTCCTTCACGCAATGCCATCCGTTTTGTGTGGTCGGCAGATTCCCTTCTTGTATTAGAGAGTTGAGTTGCAGCAGTAGCATACTCTTTGAATACAACCTTGCAGATTGCACGTAATGGAGTTCCGTCATTTGCAAAAAGAGTATATCGTTGTACAGAATCTTCAAGAACACAATCAAAACTTAAACTGCCCCAGCTGAATCTAAGAATAGGAGGCCGGTGTTCCTGTGCATTTACAAGCTGAAGCTCCTCAAGCTTAGATGTGTATTCGCGAACATCAGTTTTTTCTTCAGATGTATCAAAAAATAATTCCATAGAAAGTCTTTTTCTTTCACCCATTGTAAATTGTACTGGCGGTGAATCAAGTCCAAATACATTTATTTCAGACCAGGGAGTCTTTTTTTCAATTACATATTCCTTTGGGTTAAAAAGTACCTCAATGTCATCGTTAGTATCCATGTTTGTAATCACAGCTTTTTCTAATGCCATAAAATGCTCCTGTAAAAAAATCAGTTTCCGTCTACTGTAAGACCTTCATGTGTTATTTCAATTCTTTCAACCGCATAGTCACTGCCAAGGTTAGTTTCTAACCGAGGTCCAATCCATCTGCATGGAAATGCCCTGAAAAAATTCCAGCGTTTTAACTCATTATTCTCTGTATCTTTTAGAATTATTGAACCGTTCTTACGCTCAATTTTTTTATCCTCAAGAACTGTCTCTTTATACCAGTTAAAAAGAGCTTCATTATCAGTAATTCCTTTTTCAAGAATCAAATTTGGGTAACGTGTACGACCATAAAATTTATGAGTAGTCGTATTCAATCCGCCTTCTTCAATTTCATAGACATAAGTTTCTGCTTCAAGTCCTTCACACTTCTGAAACCTTGCAGTTTCAATACCGTCAATTTCAACCGTAAATAAATATGCCGAAATTTTGCTGTCATCGCTCATATTATATTCCTCCTTCTAATCTTCTTTTATATACACGCTTGCTCCATCTTTTTCAGCAGTAATAGTTATCTGAAAAAACTCGGCAGGCTTTACAATAGCAATCCCAACCTCAAAAGTTAATATTCCATTATCTATGTTTTCAATAGGGTTCAATTCTTCATCACACCGTACAAAAAAACCCTGTTCTGCTGTGCTGCCAGCTAAATAACCTTTCATCCAAAGATCCAGTAAAAACCCAGAAACTTGTCTTACAAGTCTCTTTCTAAGATTTTTATCATTAATTTCAAAAACAGCCCATTGAGTTCCTTGTTTTATAGCTGCACTTATTTTTGAAAATGTTCTTCTTACACTAATATAACGCCAGTCATATTCATTAGAAAGGGTTTTTGCTCCCCATATCTTAACCCCAGAGCCTGGAAAATATTTTAGAACATTTATATTTTTACTATATAGCATTTCAATTTCATTCTGTAACACTTTTTTTGAAAGCCCGACAGCACCCTGCACAATGCAATTTGCAGGGGCATGAAAAATTCCTTTTTCACTGTCTGTCATTCCTATACAGCCACACACAGCACCGGATGGAGGCATGCCTATAGTTTTATAACCAGAAGCATCCAGAGGATCAATTACATCTATATAAGGATAATAAATAGCGGCACAATTTGAATGTATTCTGTCTGCATATTTTATTACGGCCTCTATATCAAAACAATCCGGCATGTCTAAAATTGCAAAACGGTTTGGAAATTTTTCGGCCTGAATTACCATGGCTTTTTGAACTGCTTCATAACTCTTTAATCTGTCTTCATCAGTTTTCCCAGGCTGTGTAAGAAGCCAGCTCAAATCAGGAACAGCAAGCAAAGAAATATCATCACGTGATTCAAACGAACCAATACCGCAATAATTATTTATTCCATTATAATGGCCTATAAAATCTGCTGCAGTCAGGTCTGCAACTCCATCACAGCCATGCTTTGCATATTTAGAGTACACAGGCTTTATAATACCTTGGGCATCATTCTTAAAAATTCTGAATGTACTTGAACGCTTATTTATATAAGTTTCAAAATATCTTTCATCCTTCTCATTCATAGAAAGATGAAGGTACGTTTCATTTTTCTTGTCTTTATTTGAAATTATGGCTGAAAAGAAAACTTTTCTTATGGTAATTTTATCTTTTGTATGTTTATGCTTTTGTAAATCTTTAAGCGGATAAGCCAGATATACTTTATTGTTCTCAATTTTTTCAATCTGTCTGCAAACTGTTTTTCCATTTTGAAAATTAAAATCCAGAACATCACCCTCTGTAATATTCTCAATGTTATCTAACTCTACAAATTCACCTTTATTGCCAAAACTTATAACTTTAGCAGATATCTTCTCATATTCATGCCATAACTTTACACAAATGTAATTTCCCCATGTTCCCGGTGACAAAGCCCTAAGTGTAACAAAACCCTTTTGACACTCCAGTTCAAGCTCAGCTTCTTTTACAGATTCTTTATGTGCAATACGTGTAACGACACATTCTTTTCCGCCACACTTAAAAAAACTGTACACAGACAGAGGAAGAACTCCTTCTGTATCAAATCCACCGTATTGCTTAAGGTATTCGTCAAAACTTTTAATAAGTATAGGAATTCCAACCGGACCTTTTTCCGAAATTCCAGCAAATGCACAAAGGCAGCGAGTATCTATCTGTAATGGATTAAGTACATATTTCTGTTCAGAAACATATACTCCTGGCACAGTTAGTTTTGTCATTTTCTATTTCTTTTCTTTATTTTCCTTTTTATCATCTTTTTTATTTTTCTTTCTTTTTATATCTGGTAAATACCTGCAAAAAGGGCAGAAGTCCCAAGAGTCCTTCATTCTGTTCCCGCATACAGGGCATTTTCTCTTTGTTATACCCATAGCACGCCGTTTCTTTATTTTTCCTATAATAATAAGAACAATAAAAGCAATAATAAAAATAATTACAACTACAGCAATAGTAATTTGGAGCCATCTTGGAACTGGAAGCTTGACCGCAAGAAATGTTCTTTGACCTTTTCCTTCTGCATCTCGTTCTAAAATAGAAACTTCAATCATGTGGTAATTATTATCAGCTTTAACATTTTTTATTTTATAATCAATCACATAACATTTATTTACAATATCGCGAATTATTTTAATATTATTTGAAATATCACTTAATTTCTGGCTGTAAATATATGCTCCAGATGTGAGCTCAGAAATTTCATTTAAGGCACTAAGACCAGCAGAACTAATAACCTTTATTCCAACAGAATATACAGGTATTGTTTTTTCATTAAGTACAGAATCTAACTGGTCTTTTGAAAATCGGCTGTTCTGATCCCGTCCGTCAGAAATGACTATTATAATTTTTCGTCTTGTATTTTTTGTTTCTAGTTTTCGCACAACATTAAGTAATGAATCATAAATTCTTGGTTGAACATCAGAAACATTAATAGAATTAATTAAAGAAGTATCAATTTCTTCCTTTTGTAAATTTTCGAAAACAGGTACTGCATCATCACCAATTGTATATAAAGACAGCGTTTCTCCCTTCTGCATATAATCAATAAATTGAATTACTGCAGTTTTCTGAAAGTCCAATGGCTCTCCTTCCATAATACCGTTATTAGAAATAAGAATAGAATAATCAATCGGCTCCGGCTTGATAGAAAAAGGATAAATATTCTGCTTTCCAATCAATTCTTCGCTGTCTATTCTTGTCTTAAACAGACCTGGCGCAAGCCCGGTAACAATCTCACCTTTATTATCTCTTACTGTAACAAAAGCTGTCATGTCAGGATATTTTTCTGAGCATACTTGGTCAATTTTTACATTCAGATTTTTTTTCTCTGCTTCCTGTGCAAATACGAATGCAGAAAAAAGAATTAAAATTATAAAAAGAACTTTCTTTTTCATATACCGTCCTACAGCAATTTTATTTTAAATTGCTTATTTCCTAATTGGAGAATATCACCGTCTATTAAAAGTGTTTTTATACTATCTGTATTATTTACCTTTATGGGGGTTCCATTGCCCAAATCAACAAGCGAGCATTCATTGTCAAAAATAGAAAGATATGCATGCTGTCTTGCCAACCCAGAATTTAGAATTCTTATTTCACAATCAGCCGCAGAACCAATAAAAGATTTTCCCTCGTGTAAAGTATAACTCTTTTCTGGGCTTCCATCATCTTTTAAAGCCACAAGCCATCCTGCAAGCGGAGCTATACAAACAGGGCAAACCTTCCATGAAGGATCCATGATGTGTCCTTCTTTACAATATTTATAATGCATCAAATCCCCCTATAATAACTGATAGACCCAAACAGTAGCTGAATTATCGCGTCCTTTTTCACCAATATCAAAAATAACTTCTGGAGTATATTCAGATACTTCCCCTTCATTTATCTTGAGATATATATTTCGCCAGCGGTTCTTTGTATCAAGACCATCAACATTCATTGTATAAGTGTTTTTTCCCTGGAGTGTAACTGTTACCGAATAATTTCCCTGATAAATATCTGTTCGGCGAATAATTAAAGTCTTTCTGCCTTTTACAATATTTTTTAAGTGGAACTTCATTCCGCCGCCAACCCAGCGTTTAATTGTGTCATATACCAGAGTGCCATCAGGATAGTAAAAGGCATCCTTTACAGTAGACGGATGCTTTGTATTTATAAAAGTCAGTCGGTGAGCCTCAATAGACTCCTGCGAAGCCATATTAATAGTATCAACTAAAGTATATTTTTCTTCTTCAAAAAGAAGAACACGCGGCATCTTGTAACTGATAAACTGAATGTCATTACTGCTGACTTCTTTTTCAATTATTGTATTCTTTAAGCCGTCAATAATCTTTTTATGCTCTCCAAGAATGAGGTCAATTTCCTCGTATTTATTGCTGTATTTTTTGAGTAAATCTCCAAGAACATACATGGCATTTCTGGCATTTTCATAATCTTCTTTCGTAGTAAAATTATAATCTTCATTTTCATGTTCTCTTTCATAATCTGCCAGCTCAAATATAACATCATGATCAATATCAAAAAGAGGTCTAAGCAAATGTATCACATCATCAAAGAAAACTCCGGCTGTTTGAATAATCATCTTAGAGGTCATTGCCACTGTATACATGCTTTTCAAAGATGATAATGGAAAAAGCTCATTACAGGACTTAGCTACACTGCATGTATATTCAAAGAGGTCTATCATAAGTCTCTGAAGATACATTGAAACACCGCGTTCAGTCCTAACAGCCCATGGAACAAATCTGTAGTCTAAGGCATTTGGTCCCGGGTTTTTAAAATCATCACAGTTTGCAATTTCATTAATTCCAGTACCTTCCGGATCTTCAAGCCTTACGCGGGCAAGCTCTACCGTAATATCAGGCTCTGTAATTTCCTGAACCAGCTCAACCTTTGCAGATTCTAATTTATATTTATACCCTTGCAAATCTATGTTTTCTGTATTCTGAAAAAACTCCTGCAATACTTCATTGTATTTTATAACAATGTGTATTGTACAAGGGTAACTGTATTTTTTTGAATCAAAAACTATTACTTGTGGCTCATATAAAAAAAGGGGATTTCCAAGTCCGTCAAAACAGAGTCCTCGACCTACAATAAATGTTACCAGACCGCCTTTTGTTTTTCCTGTCTGAACATGGAGAGAGTCTAAAAACTTTGGCACAACCCCATAACCATGAAAAAGCGAATTATAGAGTTTTTCCTTACCAAAGTGATAATCTTCTATTTTATTCCAGTATTCAGGGCCAACCTGTAAACCTGGGAAAAAGTTTGCTCTTTTAAATTGTTCTAATTCATCCATAAAACTATTCCTTTGTTTAGAATGTTAATGTATTACCGATTGCGGTATTTTTGTTAATAGTAACTTTTTTTCGTGGTTTGACCTTTTTCTTTTTAAAGCATATATAACAGTCCGTATTTACAGGCTTTTCCTGTTGCAAAAGCAGTGAAAGTCTTTTTATAAGGTTATCATTAAAATAACTGCGCTCTACAGGAAATGAAACTGTAAATACACTTGCATCTCCTTCCCGATTAAAAATTCCACTGCTTATGTTAGTATTATCCATAATGTCTAATCTTGAATAAGGAACAAAATCCTCAATAATTTCTGGAACTATTCCTGTAAGTATGTAAACATAAATCTTTAACCCCAGAATCGTACCGCGTAATTTAAATAAAGGAATAGCATATTGTAAGAAAAGTCTTTTGCTTTCTTCAGAACCAAGCAGCTCGACATTTATTCCAAGCCAGTTTGCAAGAATCTGTAGAAAATCAGAAGGGCAATGCATAGGACGGAACAGTTCATTAATATTATCTATCTTTATGGAAATGTCATTATATAAATGCTGGAAAATCATCAGATAACGGCTCAAAAAATCGTTTTCCTGGAATATTGAGGGTAAATATCGAATAGCATTGTTTGAGGTTGCAAAAAACATAATTTTTCCATCTTTTTGTATTTTACAGTCTGTAACGATAAATCTACGGTAATTCGATTCCTGATATGTAATTTCAATATCATTCTCAGACAGTTGAGGAAACATAGAAAGAAGTCTGTTTTTGGCACTAAAAATATCCAGACCAACACAAGTTTTCTTTATTTCAGCCGCATCCACTTTATGTCCACCTCCTGACTGTAAGATGTACGTTTTTCTTCGAATCCTCCTCTTCCTGAACAACTGTATATCCCAAATCTTTGACTTTATCCATTATAGTTTCGTATGCGTATTGACGTGTAATTTTATTCATAATTTCATCCTGCTTTAAACCTGTAAAAGTTTCTATTGCCCACCAGTCTGCAACAAACTCATAATTATTTTCTTTTTTTCGTATTCCTATGCTGTATTTTGAGCCTGTCTTAATCTCAAAAATACAGTCTTCTATTTCTTCATTCTTTCCATAGCCGTGAAGGGTAAGCCTTTCGTTTTCAGCTGTCTCAACATATTTCATATTTAAAGCTTCAAGAGCTTTTTTAAGGCATTCGAGACTTTTTATTTTTGTATCAATTTTTGAAATATGCGACATTTTCTATTCCTCTTTTTCTTTCTGTCCTATCTGAACTCGAATAAAGGCATTATTCGGAATCTTCTTTGTAACGCTTTCTATGCGGCAGGTAACAAAACCATTCATAATAGAAATAATTTTAAATGTACCTATTATTTCTCCAAAATCAGCAGTAGGAGAAATCTCTCCAATTACTCCTTTTTCCAAACCTGTTTTTATATCTCCAACCTTTGCCATCAGCTCTGACTGAACACCGTTTTCCAATGTTATTTCAAGAATTCGCATAGTTCCATATACAGGTTCATACAGAACCTGTTTTTTTACCTGAATATTTTTTGGCAAAGGCGTAATCTCAGTTATAGCTAGTGGGTCTTCAACCACAACTTCTTTAGACGCACATCCCGTAACGAGCAATAAAAAAATAAAGCAAATGAGACTTCCTATTTTTCTAACAGCTTCCATACACGTTCCCCATCTTTTCCTCTAAAAATCCAATTTCTGTCATCTAAATATAAAAAAAAGCTTCTGTAAATATCACCATTTATATCAACAGCCTTAGTCCTGCCTTTTATTTCCATTGACGAATCAGGCTTTAAATAATCTCCTGTATAAATAAAATGTTTACCCTTAGGCAGTACACATTTTTCAAGCTTATCCCAGCCAAGAAAAATGTTATTAATAAAAAGCCCCTGGCCTGGTGTGTTTATATCAGGAACAACCCCATATCCATCTTTACCAAAAATATAGTCTGCTAAAGAATAAATTATATTATGATAAGAATCCCATAAACCAGACAATGAAAAATCTGGATTAAAAAATTTAACTTCCTTTATAGTTTTATTATTTTTTGCATCTTTCAAAGAAATATGGAAAATATTTATCTGATCTGTAAGCTGAACTCTACCTTCAACTATGTAATCTGCATATTCGTAAGAGTTAGAATCAGCTTTTACAAACTGTTCCAATTCAATTGTAGAAACAGCCTTTACCATTTCTGTTGTATAAAGCAGATACGAAAATAATCTGCTGAACATATCATCTTCGGGCTTTATTGTAACACCATCCTGCTCAATAAAACTGGAAAGAATATAATCAAATTCTCCACTGGACTGACCAATATAAGTTCTGCTTTCCAGAACAAATGGTTTTACAATTATTTTATATTTCTTAATATTTTCTGTAATCTTATTTTCTATTATGGTATTATACTCATTAAGCATGGCTTCCAAAGCCTCTGCCATTAGATTTAGAGATTTTACAGACCTTACAACCGTTATTGGAAATCCATTGTCAGAAAATCTGTAAAATGAAAGCATGAGCATATAGCCGTCACTGGACTTCATAATAAAAGGCTGACATACACCAGTTACAAGGCACGGATATCTTTCATCAGCTAAAGTATAAATAAAATCCCTGGAATTTTGAGCCTTTTCAAGACCATATTTATTCATGAGCCATTTATCCAGAGAAACAGGCTTCATTTTCTCCGTATTAACCATTGTTCTATAGATACATTTTTGAAATTCATCTGCAATATATACCGGTATTACAGACGTAGTACCAGACTGCAGCATTATATATCCAGGAATAAATTCAGAAAGAGAATCGTATTTTTCCTGAATAGGAGTTGCATTTTCCTTTGCGAGAAAAGCCTGATACTCCTCTAAACCGGCAGCGTATGAAATACTGCTTATAAAAAGAGAAAGAAAAAATAGAACTATTTTATTTTTAACTTTTTTCATTATATAAATACTCCATAGCTGCCAGTTTAATAAGAATTAATAGGTCTATGACCAGTCAGCATTTTCGTAAACCAGAGAAATAGTTTCCTGAATTACTCCAGATTCCTGGCTTCCGAGGTCAGACATAGTCCATCCACATGGAACGCAGTTGTAAAGGTTGCGTCTCTGAATTTCAGATACACCATCGCGATCCATAAATACGATTGAAACAGACTTCTGTTCCGGATTTCCTCTTTCAACAGTCTTCCACCACTCTTTGAGCACCTTGTCACGAGGGTCTGCGTTACGTACGAGCTTTACAGTGTCATACTTAACTTTTCCGACTACTTTACGAGGATTCTTATCCATACCGCCCATATCGTCAGACACTTCGGCAGTAGCTCCAAGTCCAGAAATTGAAACGAAGTTACCGTAATCAATTCCATCTACTTCAACTTTGAAGTAAGCTTTGGTGGTTGGTAAATAATCAGCCATCTTTTTCTCCTTGTGATTTTATAAAATAAAATCAAGTTTTTTTTATTCGTCTCCAAGAGTTTTCTGAGAAACCCTGAATACTACAAATTCAGCAGGCTTAGCAGGAGCCAAACCAATTTCAATTACAACGTATCCGGCATCAATTGATTCTGGTGGGTTCAATTCATCATCACAGCGAACATAAAAAGCTTCTTCTGGTGAGTCACCAAATAAAGCTCCGCTCTTCCAGATATTCAAAAGGAATGCTGTAATATTACGGGTAATCTTCTTCCACAAGTCTCTTGTGTTAGGCTCAAATACAACCCAGTTAGTACCATTCTGAAGAGCCTGCTCTACCATACAGAACAAGCGTCTTACGTTTACATAGCGCCATTCCGGATTTGAGCTGATTGTGCGGGCACCCCATACACGAATACCACGGCCAGGGAAGTCGCGGATACAGTTGATTCCCTTAGGGTTCAAAAGTTCCTGTTCTGCATCTGTAAGGTTGTACTTTAAGCCAAGAGCTGTCTTAAACAATTCGTTTGCAGGAGCCTTGTGTACACCACGAGTTCCGTCTACGCGACCATAAATACCACATACACCTCCAGAAGGTGGTGCAAAAATATTCTTGTCTGCAACCATGTCGTACATCTGTACCCAAGGGAAGTAGTAAGCACCCATGATTGAATCGCGTGGCATTGGCATTGTATCAATTCCTGCTTCCAGAGTTTCCGGAGAATCAAGAACTGCAAAGCGGAAACGGTTCTTTTCACAGTGAGTAAGAATTGCATCCTGAGCAGCAGGATCTGTAACACCAGGAGCACAAACAATAGAAATATCCTGAATCTCATCAAAGAGTGGCAAACCGGATTTTTTACCAACTCCTTCATCTTTTCCGATGATAAGTTTTGCAATATTGTCAGGATTCTTTACTTCGTAAACTTCTTCTGCAGCAGGCTTGTCACCTTCTTTAGCGGCTGCCTTATCGCCCTCTTTTGCAGGAGCATCTGCCTTTTTAGCTTTTGGAGCTTCGGCAAGGTTATTGATATAACACTTTGTTCCTCCGTTCTGGAAGAACTGATAAACTCCATGTGCCAGCCAGCCACCAGCATGCAAGCCACCGAACAACTTTGTGTACTGAGTCCAGTTTGTTACAAGAACCGCTTGATTTACAGGACCTTTCTCGGCAATTCCAAGAAAACCAACAATGTTTGTAGCTCCTGCCTCTATAGGCTTAGAACCACTTTCAATTTCTTCGACATAAACACCAGGTGTTTGATAGTTTGGCATTTATTCCTCCTATTTTTTTATTTTCTAATTAATTTGTTTAGAACTAAGGTCTTTCTTTTCAACACGTACAAACTTTTCTCCCTTGAGAGAATTAAGCTGTACCTCAACTCTATAATCGAGATATAAATCTCCAGAAAAATTTTCTGAAGAATCCCTGCGAACAACCGGCTCAAGAATAAATTTATTTAAATCATTTCCGTGCCAGTTATACTCATTACATTCATAAACTGTATTGTCCTTAAAAAAGACTGCTACATAACCAAAGAGCGAAAGCGCATCTTCCAGAAGAGGGGCATGTATTAAAACCCTTATGCGCATTTGATATAAGGCTGGCACTTCGTATCTAAGTTCATCCACAATTATTCTTTGGCCCGTTTTATCATTTGAAGTCTGAAAGATATCTGTTACTAGAAACCTAACTTCGTTTTTTGGATTTTTTGAAAACTCATCGACAATCGAAAACTTTACATCAGATGCAGTTGAAAGTTCTTTTTTGAGAGTCTGAATTACATACTTAAAAATATCCGACTGCATCTTGCATTACCTCTTCTCAATCACCACATTATTTAAGAAAGGAAGCTCTTCCTCGCGGAGCAGAATCTTTTCAACAGCAACATTTGCATCTAAATCAAAAAGCTCAATAAAATTGATGGAGAGAATATCATTAATTTTTTCAAGCTGTTTCATTATCATTCCAATATTCACTTCCTTTCCAAACTCCCAGCCAGAGCCTTCATCTCCATCAAGACAGTCAAAATTACGACGTAAATTTTCCTCAATCCGAACCTTTGTTCTTCCTTCATCAATAACATCGCTCTTAAAAGTAATCGCAAGTGTTATATTAAACTCTTTAAATACAGGAGCCTGAACACAGATAGGGGTTCCAACAATTTTCCTTTCATTTAAGAATTCTTTTACCCTGCGCAACAGTTCTCTTGATGGAACTAATTTCAAATCATATTTAACCCCGGCAGGTCTTACCGGAATAATAACTGTACAAACTTCATTCTTTGAATTTCTTTTTTTTAGGCAATAGGCTCTTCCCACATTAGACGATGCTTTTCTGGCAAGCCATTGAAAATCCTCACAAGTTACCGCACGCTGTAAACTTTTAAAGTCGCCCGCAGCACGTCCTTTTAAGCTGTCTACAGTTTCCATATCCGCGCCACCTTCGGCAGGAAAAGGATTTGTACAACCAGAAATAAAAGGTATGCTTTGAATTAATCCTTGCAGAGTGTTTTTCGCTACATTACCAACTGTACCGCCACCGGTATGATAGCACTTCATAAGAATATTGAATTTACCCTTAGGCGGATTAACACCCCTTGCACCATCTCCAAAAAGAATCTTTCCGCACGAGTAATCAATTACATAATGGCGGGAGAAAGCAGTAGAAGAGTAAAAATTTTCAACTTCTGTATATCGAACCCAAACCTCATCTCCCTTTTCAAAATATGGTTCAGTTCCACTGTCTTTTCTTATAATTTCAAGCTCATTAGCCGAAGGAATAGACCCTTCATTTACATACAAGACAGAGCCTTTAAGAATGTCTTTATGTGCAACAAAAAGGGACTGCCCTGGTGCTCCTGTTCCAGAACCAATAATTTCGTTTTCGTATGTCTTTTCATTCTTTGCGTAAACGGCATTCATCAGAACATCCTTAATAAAAGGCCTGCTCTCAAAACCTCCGGCAAGAAGTGTTACTCTTATCCAATAAAGATTCTGCCCGAATTCCTCCAAAGGAGACATATCTTCAGGTATAATCATTTCTACAAATCCAGACTGATGAAAAAAATCCGTACCATCACTAACAGACAGAACAGCCCATTTCTTACCGTTGTAATATTCCCAGCATAAATTTGTCATTCTTGTATTTAAATTATGAATGAATTCATCCTTGCCAAAAGCTTCAAACACATTCTTTTCCAGCTGATTTACAGATTCGTCTAATCTAAAGTATAAAGAGTTTTCTCCAGCTGCAAGACTGTTATCAAATCCTAAATAGAGAGAAGGAAGCTTGCTGGTATTTACATCAAACAGACATATTTCTTTTTCCAATTTTTCATTTGAGAAAGCTGGAATATTTTTCCATGCAAAATTACTGAATGTAGAACATTTCTGCGGTGCTCGCGGAGAATCCTCATATTTAATTCTGATTTTTGCAATTTCGGGAGTCTGAACTTTAGAAGAAAACTTCCAGATCCAGTTTTCCTTATCATCCTTTACATATTCACCGCCAGTAGCAAAATCCTTTGTAACAAGTCTGACCCTAATCCATAAATGATCTTCGTTATTAACATTTACAGATGAAATATTTTCTGGTATTACAAAAGTAACAGCGCCAGATTGCTTTAAATCAAAAGTACCATCAATAAAGCTGTTGTTAGAACCTAATTTTACCCAGTCATTTCCATTCCAATACTCATATACAAAAGAGGCATTTTTATTATCCTCTTCGCCAATATAAGTTTCGCTGAAAATGTACGAAATTTCAGTTTTTGCATTAGAATTACTGAATATGTCATCAGCACAAAAATAAAAGCATTCATTATATTGCGGATTGTCAGAAAACATTCTGAAAGAGGTGTTCATGTCAAGTATTTCGTATTTTGCTTCATAATTTTTCAGGCACATATCAGGTGCAAATCCCTGACCGCCAAAAATTGTTTTAAGCATAACTCCTTTAGCATAAAGCGCATTCTTATCCAATGGAATATCAGAAAGAATACCTCTAACCCAAAATCCTTCTTTACCATTTACCTCTAACGGTTGAATAGGAATTCCACCATGAAAATATACCGTATTATCTTTTTCACGAATATTGTTTACAGAATAGCTCGTTTTTAATTGAATCCATTTTGTACCATCCCAGAATTCCCAGAAAACATGCTTTACAAGCTCGCTGTTCACAGAATTAATTTCTTGAATAGGAATTATTGTAAGCTGAATATAGTGCTCATTTTCAAGATATTTAAATGACTCAGACATTACATACAAAGCATGTTCAATTTCATTTTTTGAATCAAACAGATAAAAAGGGGTAATCTTGTCATCCTCGATATTTTGAGTCCAGTTTTCCTTGTATTTATTCACGCAGCTTACAAGCTTTGAGTTACAAACCCTTATATTTTTTTCTGTTTCAAAAATTATATCATCAGCCTCACTTACAACAGCAGCAATCTGAGTGCCCTGTTTTATTTCAATATTCTTGTACATCCCCTCAACAGGAAAAAATTGAACAATAGCACGGGCACTTTGAGGAGTAACCAGCGAAAGCCCCATAAGCTCAAGCAGTGAAAGATAAGTTTTATCAGGAACCTTATTCAGACGGTATATAGTCATTTCCGTCATCCATGAAAACAATTCAAGCAAGGTTATTCCCGGGTCAGAGGTATTATGATTCGTCCATTCAGGACAATACCGTGGAATCAGTCTTAGAGCATCATTAAAAATGTCATCGAACGTTCTATCGTCCAAATTGATTTTGGGAATCACTTTCACCTCTCTCCAGATAAAACGGATAGACCATATTAAAAAATGTATTTACCGAACGAATTTCATAATCAATTGAAATATTAATCTTAACAGGATTATCAGGGTCAGGTTCGCCCGTTACAGATTTTAATATAACTCTCGGCTCCCATTTTACAATGGCTTCCTCTATGTAATGAATAGCAAGAGAAACAGTTTTTGAAGAATTTGGAAAGAAAATAATCTCATTAATTTTACACCCAAAATCTGGGTGCATTACGCGCTCACCCGGAGTAGTGTTCAAGATAATTCTTATAGAGTCCTCAATACTTTTTTCATAACTGGAAGTAGCAATATTCCCATGAACATCTATCCCAACAGGAAATCGCCATCCTTTTCCAAGTATATTCCTATTCATTTTTTTAATATGCCTTAAAAACTTTAAGTAACAGTATTGTTAATTATAAATCTAGAAGTCCGAAAAAACAAGTTAAAAAAATAATTAAATTACCTAAATCATTAAATTACCTAAATCTAAATCTGCATCTAACCCCCATTGAATAGAAAAATACCAATCATTGATTTTTACATCAAATAATCCATCATATGATGTAGCAGAGAGTTTTGTAACAGACATAAATAAAATAACACAAAATATTTGAAGTTTTTTAATCATTTTCAACAGGTCCTTTTAAAACAGGTGGCCAATGTATTTTATTAGTTGATTTAGCAA
>Ga0256405_10001769_pt1 | contig 55631 bp, 33 predicted proteins | sample RumenRJG_02DNA_FD_189096 | JGI IMG/M metagenome (GOLD analysis project Ga0256405, IMG submission 189096) | Bovine rumen microbial communities from Lethbridge, Alberta, Canada - RJG_02 | ecosystem: Host-associated > Mammals > Digestive system > Stomach > Rumen | place: Canada: Alberta... | reverse complement strand
ATAGTATTCTGGATGCGTTGTAACCCAGTCTGCATCTGTAGCCGTGTGATTAGGTACCCAGTCTAGCCACACCTCCATCTGCAGTTCGTGGGCACGGCCAACGAATGCCTTCAGGTCTGCGATGGTACCATACTGGGGATTGGTCTGCTGGAAGTTGGTAGCAGCATAGGGACTGTTTATGCCTCCACCACGCGGATAGACGGGCATCAGCCAGACGATGTCGACACCCAGAGTTTTCAGATCCTGTAGTCTGTCTTGTGCGGCAGCAAAAGTGCCTGCAGAGGTGAAAGAGCCAACATTCATCTCATAGATGACACGATGGCCTTCTTCACGTTTCTCCATTGAGTTGTTGATCTCATCGACATAATCAGCGGCAAAACCCGCTGTTCCTATCAGGGTTAATAGGAGTGTAACAAGCAATTGTTTCATAACCTTTCTATATTTATAAATGGGGCGACTATTCTTCGCAGAGTAGTCAGCCCCCGTGAGTACTCAAATATCAGTAAAACCTTATGATGAAGCAGGTTTTTACTGTTTAACATAAACTGCATAGCCATTCGCCTCAAGGGAGATAGAGGACGAAGCATCAAGAGAGCGTGTTGTCATACTCGGGCCATTGAGCACAGTCTGACTGTTAAGCCATTGCTGGTAGCTGCCAGCCTCGAGTCCTTCGATGGTCGTCACTGCATCATAGCCGCCAAAGTTGACGACAGCCACCACATTTCCACGTCGCCATGCCAGCACATTGTCATCACTGGTGGTGAGGAACTCCACCGGTGCATTGTCTGCCAACGAGGGCTGCTGGTGATGAAGAGCGATGAGTGTACGAACGGTGTTGAGCATCTTACGGTCCACTCGCTGCCACTTGACCTTGGCATCGGTGAAGTAGTTCAGCGTATCAGGGTCACCGATCTCCTGTCCGTTATAGATGAGCGGCATACCATAGAAGGTGAACTCCATCACCGTGAGACCATAACGATGTTCACCATAGAACTTACGCAACGTATGTCCGCCGTCATTATAGTTCTGGTCATGGTTAGTGAGATACACCATGCGACGGTTCTTCACCTTTGACGACTTGTCGAGGAAACGTACATAGATCTGTTTCAGACTATCGGCATTAAAGCCTCTTCTGCACAGACGGGCAATGGAGCCCTGCAGATTCCAGGCATAGTCGTAGTCGAAACCACAGGAGTCAATACGCTGATTCGCACGATCGGTAATATCCGTCTCACTCATCATCTCTATCTTCTTGCCAGGAACCAAGGTCTTCAGTTGGGCGATAATGTCCTGCCAATAAGATACAGGAATGGTCGGGCTCGATACATAGTCGCAACGATAACCGTCGACATCACACGTCTCTATCCAGAATTTCAAGGCAGAATTTACCTCGTTGACCAGTTCTGGGTTCTGATAGTTCAGTTCCAGTACATCACCCCAGCCATGAGGATGAATCATCTGTCCCTTTGCATCTTTGGTGAAATAGGCAGGATGAGTCTCCACCCAAGGATTCTCCTGGGCTACATGATTGGGCACCCAGTCAAGCCACACCTTGATGCCCAGTTCGTGGGCACGGGCCACAAAGGCTTTCAGGTCATCGACTGTTCCATAGGCAGGATTCACCGCCTTGTAATCCATCGCAGCATAAGGGCTGTTCATCTTGGCACCACGCGGATAGATGGGCATCAGCCAGATGATATCGACACCCAGGGTATCAAGACGGTCGAGCTGCTGCATGGCAGCCTGAAACGTTCCTTCGGCTGTGAAGGCACCAACATTCATCTGATAGATGACACGATTGCCATCACCGACTGGTTGCGTGTTATCGACAGAGAGACTGGAGGAAGTCCCGCCGCAGGCTGCCAATAGCAGCGCTGCGGTTAGGACCCATATAGATATAGTTTTGTGTTTCATACCAACAGTTTATTTCGCAGTAAACGAATAACTCTGATCTGCAATCACGGTATCAATATCCTGCTGTACACCGTCGCCCTCGCCATTGAGGATGAGGTTGTAGGTACCGCCATCGTTGGGAAGCGGAAACACCAGCGTACCATTCTCGTTGCTGCTAGGCTTGATGCCACGCCAGCCACCGTAGATCTCTCCATCGCCCCAGGCATAGAGACGTGGATCGTTATAGCCAGCCTCGTTCTGGATGGTTACGGTGTTGGCAGACTCTGTCCACTCTGCATTCACATCGAAGAAATGACTGCCGCTGGTAAACACCTCCGGACCGTCTACCTGAGGACTGCCGTTATCATTGAGAATCAGGTTGAACGTGCCGTCGGCGGGCAGTTCGAAGAGGCACCAGCCATTATCCGTTGTCTTGACAGGAGCAGCACCAGGCCATCCACCACAGGCTTCACTGTCACCCCATACGTAGAGATGAGGATCGGCATAGCCAGCACTGTTCTTCACAGCGATGATCACGGTCTCTCCTGCAGGCTGAGGTTCTGGCTCCGGCTCTGGCTCTGGTGTTTCACCGCCAGGCTGGAAGGTGGCAGGATCGATCTCTGTGACACCTGAGGTGGTGATGTGCAGATAGACATCATGATCGATGGTATAGGCAAAGTCAGCCAACTGGCTCGAACCAGCATTACTGAAGATGAGGTTTTCACCCAGACCGGTATTACCTTCACCCATATCAAAATACTTGTAAGTAACACCATTGACGGTCTGCTCACCTGTTACCTCCATACCTGGCCACTCGCCATTCAGGTTGTTCTCGTCGCCCCACATATAGAGATTGAGGGCTTCCCAACCCGTCTCGTCGTAAACGAATACAGCATAGCCATCGTGCTTGACTTGAGGTTCGGCGCCAATCTCCTCCACGCCATCAGCAGTGATGCGCAGATAGAGGTCGCGATCGATGGTGAAGTTGAAGTCGGGCAGCTGCACGCCGTTACCAGCATTGTTGAAGATCAGGTTCTCCACCAGTCCTGTATTGGCAGCACCCATATCAAAGTATTTCCAGGTGATACCATCGTGGTTCCAGGTTCCGGTCACGTTCATGCCAGGCCAGTCACCGTTCAGGTTGTTGATGTCGCCCCACATATAGAGGGTCAGGGCATCCCAGCCTGTCTGGTCGTCTACATAGACGGCAAAACCATCGTGCTCTGGTTCGGGTTGCTCACCACCACTCCAGTAATAGCTCTCCCAACGCTGTCCCCAGATATTGGTAAAGGAACCTACACCGGGATTGTCTGTATGGGTAGCCTCCTCACCGGCAGTAGTGAACTCCTTGCCCTGATTCCTTGAATAGAAGCGGAAGCCATCGGCCAGTGATTTACCACCGACGAAAGTGTTGGGATCGAGATAGATGCCCCACTTCACATTGCTGTTAGGAGCCTTGGTCAACAGGTACCGGGCATCGCCAATAGCCTCATCGTCACCGTTGAAGGCACCGGTAATGTAGATCTCCTCATCGGCTGTGGTACCGAAGGGCGCGATGAACTCCAGCAGGATACGGTCTGCCCGTGTCTCAAACTGCTGACGCTCGTGGTCAAACACGATATCCTCTTTGCTCGAACAACTGCTCATCAAGCCCGTAAAAGCCAGCAGTGTCAGCATCAGACTATATATCTTTTTCATAAGCTTCAATTTTCAATATTTAATGTTCAATAATCAATAATTGGGATTCTGAATCAGTCCGGGATTCACGGAGATAGCAGTCTGAGGCAGCGGATACCACTCGTACTTGCGATCACGCTGGGCAGGCAGACTGATGCCATCCTCAGTAGCACGACCCCAGAACCACCACTGGCCCTGTGTGAACTTATCGAAACGGCGCAGGTCAGTACGACGGCGGTTGCCTTCGCCCAGATATTCCTTACCCCACTCAGAGAGCATCCAATCCATATCGAACTGTGTAAAGCCAGGTCCAGGTACACTGAGGGCTGAAGCACGGTCAGAATCCTTATAATAGCGCTGGCGCACGGCATCTACATAGTTCTTTGCCTCGTTGCTGTTGCCCTTGCGCATCTCACATTCTGCCACATTATAGTAAGCCTCTGCCAGACGGAACTGTACATCATCGATGCTCTTGAAGCCACCCTGCTCGTCGTTTGGATAGAGCGGATACTTCACCAGACGAACGCCAGAGTTGGTCTCACCCCAACGGGGACTCATCACGGTTTCCAGTTCACGCCCCTGATTCAGGAATGTACCCAACTGATCCACATAGACCAGATCCTGACCATCGCGATCGGCATCAGCCTTCAGCACATCGCCCGTGCCGAAATTAGCACGCATCACGCCCTTCAAGAACATACCCGGGCCATGGGTCTTGGTTGCTGCGTCGTAGGTATAGTTCTGCTTACGGATATCACGATCGTCGAAACGCTCGTAAGGTGCTCCTAGCTTATCGCCATAGTCGAGGAAGCACTTGGCACCCACGGTGCCACCAGTAGGTTGAACCGTACCAGCGTTATCGAACGAAGGAACCAGACATACGCAGTTCCAGGCACCGATACCATCATAGCTCTGTCCGAAATAGTCGGCATAGCCATACCACATGCCTACCATCGTACGTACATTGGAAATAGCATTGGCAGCACCCTGGCCATCTTCGGCTGCAAGGGCAAAGATTACCTCCGGACTCTTGACGTTGTCTATCGAATAGAGGTTGCGGTAGTTACTATCGATTGCATAGCTGCCGTATGTGCCGTTGATGATTTCCTTCGAGAGGGCCTCGCATTCGTCGAAATGAGCCTCACCGACAAACACTTCGGCATTGAGCAGCAGACGGGCCTTGAGCAGACGATTCATAGCCTGATTGGCACGATTCACCATCGTGTGGTTGGCATCGTCCTTTGCCAAGGCATTAACGGTCTCGTCAAGTTCGGTTGCAATGAAATCATAGATCTTCTTGCACGATGTGTTCCAGTCGGGATCGGCTGTGCCAGGCACCTCACTGCCGGCGGAAGTGTTCAGAGGCAGTGCACCGCCCCAGAGCTCAAAGATACAATAGTAGTTCCAGGCACGGATGGTGCGCACCTCGGCCACATACTGTGCCAGTTGCGCCTGACTCATGCCCAGGTTTTCTGCACTCAGGCCCTCCAGGTCGCTAAGCAGCAGATTGGCCAGTCCGATGGCAGTCCAGGCACCATTCCAGGCATTATTGATAATGGTCGACTCTGATGTCCAGTTATGCCAGGAGAGCACTGTCTTCATGGCCTCATCCCATCCCCAGAGTCCGCCATTCCATACACGCCAGGTAATCTGGTCGGAAGGATATTCAGAGAGGTGGAAGAAATTCTCACCAGCCAGGGTCTGTGAGGTCTGTCCGTAGATGGCAGCCACAGCACCTTTTACACTGGACTCATTCTGGTAATAGACACCGGCGTCGATACGGTCGTACACCTTCTCGTCGAGGTCGGTACAAGCCGAAAGCCCCAGTCCCAGTGCTATCGCTATGATGCTATATTTGATTGTTTTCATAAATAACTTCAATTTTTCAATTCTTCATTTTTTCAATATTAGTGGAATCGCAGTGTTACACCCAGACTGACCTGAGTAGCCTGTGGATAGGCACTATTGGAATCGATACCCGGGGTGATGCCGGTAGAGGTGACGATCGAGGGATCGTTGCCTTCATAGGCTGTCAGCGTGAAAACGTTCTTTGCCGTAAGATAGACACGTAGGCTCTCAATGAGCTGACGGTTCTTTGGCGCATAGTTGTAGCCGATGGTGACATTGTCGAGCTTGAAGTAGTTTCCGTTCTCCAGGAAATAGCTCGAGATGATACCACCGCTCGAATTGACATCGGCATATTTGGTATAGGCAGTACGCAGCACGTTGTCAGTACCTGCGCCCTTCAGGCCCATACCATATTTGCGCATGTTGAAGATTTCATAGCCAAGGGCACTGCGGAAGAGCATGCTGAGATCCCAGTTCTTATAACTCAGCGAGTTGCTCCACGAGAGGAAGTGCTTGGGCGCACCGTTGCCGATGTTACGCTTGTATGAGGGATCGGCCTGAGCAGCAGGGACAGCATTGCCATCGTTGTCGTAGATAAGCAGGAAACCGTTCTCATCGATACCGGCATGCTCGTAGCCATAGAACTGGCCGATCTTACCGCCTTCCTCCACACGGAAGAAATACTCACTGGTACCAGGACCTGGTTTCTGATATAGGTCAAGGTAAGCCATCTGGTAGGCATCGCTCGACAGTTTCGTCAGTTTGGTAGATCCCATACTCCAGTTGATGCCGGTGGTCCACTTCAAGGCTTTCTTGGCCAGCACATCATAGTCGAGTGACACTTCAACACCTGTGTTCTTGGTTGTACCTACATTCACCAGGATGGTGTTATAGATGAATGGTGGCTGTGGAGCCGTATAGTTATAGAGCAGATCCTGCGAACGACGGTCGAAATACTCCACACTACCACGCAGACGGCTGTTCACGGCCACGAAGTCGAGACCGATATTGAAAGCTGTTGACTTCTCCCAAGCCAGATCAGGATTGGCATTCAGTGAGGGGGCATAACCGTTGATCCACTGGTTGTCGATCAGATAGGCACCACGGGTACTGTAGGTGGCAATACTCTGGTAGGCATTGAAGTCGGAACGTCCTGTCACACCATAGCTCACGCGGGGTTTCAAGCTCTGGAAGGTCTGTGCCAGGCCCTGTGCAAACGGTGTCTTGGTGATTTCCCATGCCAATGAACCTGAGGGGAAACTACCCCACTTCTTGTTGGCACCGAACTTCGTACTACCCTCACGACGCATGGAGGCTGAAGCGAAGATCATATCATTGTAGTTGTAATTCAAACGACCGAAGAAACCGATCAGTGTGGATTCTGAAGAACCAGCCCAGAGGTTGGCCTTACCATCGCGCAGATAGCTACCACTGCCAATGCCGTGATAAGAGAGGGCATCATAGACAAAGCCCATGTTCTCATTGCCGCTCTGTTCCCACTTGGTGCGCTCCCATGAATAGCCGAGCACTGCTTTCAACTGGTGTTCATTCAGCGTCATCGTATAGTTGACGAGCCACTCCAGGCGATTGGTCCACCACTTCTGATAATTGATACGGGCACGACCGTCATAGCCATTCCAGAACGACTCGCTGGAGGTAGAAGGCGTATAGAAGTTATCTTTTAGATCGTTATACTGCAAAGCATAGCTCAGCGAGGTATTCAGATTGTGCTGCTCCATCTGCAGGATGTTCAGTTTGACATCAGCATTTCCTAAGATATAGACGCGATCACCCTCGCTGACATTTTCCTTCAAATCGTTGACTGGGTTGTGGATATCTGTAGGAGAGTTGGGCTGATAGTAGCTGCCATCGGGATTCTTGACGGGGATTGTCGGGTTCATGGTCAGGGCTGTATCAAACAGACCGTCGTTACCCCACTTCTCATGTACCTTACGAGCAGACAGTGAGGAGTTGAACTGCACACGTCCGTTGAGCACGCGCTGCTCGCCGACAAATCGGCCACCGTATTCCTCACGGTCAGAGACGATGTCCAGACCATTACCTTTCTTATAATTGACTGACAGACCGAAGTAGCCGTTCTTGGTAGAGGAGTCAAGCGAGATATACTGGTTCAGGCTATAGCTGGCAGGGCGGGTAATCTCATCCCACCAGTCTGTGTCTGCGCCATAGTCCTGACCACGACGTGAACGACGGAACTCATCGGTTGTGAGAATGTCTACCCGTGGTTTCTGGATGTTCAGGGCGACATAGCTGTCGTAGGTCACATTGGTGACGCCTGCCGTGCCTGAACCTTTCTTCGTGGTTACCAGGATCACACCATTGGCACCACGGGTACCGTAAATGGCTGCAGAACCGGCATCCTTCAAAACGGTAATCGACTCGACATCCTGAGTGGCAATGTTACGCAGGTCACCACCGGCAATACCGTCGATCACGACCAGCGGACCATTGCTGGCTGTGAGCGAGCCTGCACCACGCACCTGGATATCAGTCATGGCGTTGGGGTTGGCATCAGCCGTTGAGGCAACATTCAGACCAGCCACCTTACCGGCTATCAGTGCCATGGGGTCGCTGGCGGCTCCCTGGTTAAACTGGTCCTTACTGATCTGGACCACAGAGCTCGAGATCTCTTTCTTGGCCATCGAGCCGTAACCTACTACGACGACTTCGTTGAGTTGAGCCACATCCTCCTTCAGCGTCACCTCCATACCGTCCTTGGCGGGCAGCTCCTGGGGGTTATAGCCGATGTAGGTGATTACCAACGTAGCTCCAGTCTTGCATTTCAGACTGAAGTTTCCGTCGAAGTCTGTCACTGTACCATTAGATGTTCCTTTGACCATGACGGAGGCGCCGATAACGCCCTCACCCGTTTCGTCTTTCACATGACCATTGATTGTGGCCTGTGCAGAAACATCCAAGGCAAAAAACATGACCGCCAGCATCATGAGCAGGCGAGAACAAAGATTTTTCTGTCTTTTCATCTTCATTGGTTTTATTAAAATTAGAGTTATAGAAAAAATTTGTATTGGTTTCAGTTCTTTTCAATCCTGATGGCAGCGCCACCGCTACGAGCCAGTCGCAGATGGAGTGTGTCGCCCTTGACGACGTTTATCTGACGGATGGTCATCTCGTAGGGATTTTGCTCGTAGTCGGCCTCTGGGCCGTCTTCGTAGATCATGGCACGATAAGTGGCACCTTCGTCAAGGAAGTCTAGCGCGATGTCTATGTTTCGGGCTTCTTCGTTGGTAATGCTGCCGATAAACCAGCTATCGTCATGACGCGCCTTTCTGGCAATGGTGATGTATTTGCCGATCTCTCCATTGGGTACCAGTGTCTTACTCCAAGTGGTCGGACAATTCTCGATAAACGAGAGGGCGGGTTGTCCTTCGTAGTTCTCTATCGCATCAGCAGCCATCTGCAGCGGACTGTAGATCACCACAAACTCACCCAACTGCTTGGCCAATGTGGAATGAGGATGCGTACCTTTTACAATTTCCGAGAAGTTGAAGATAGCGGGCGTGAAGTCGGTAGGTCCTGCAAGTCCACGTGTAAAAGGCAAAGTAACAGTGTGGGCAGGCGGATTACCGCCTCTGCGGTCCCAAGCATTATACTCCTGTCCACGGACTCCTTCCTGTGTCATCAAGTTGGGCCATGTACGCTGGATGCCAGTAGGCATGGCCGGCTCGTGGTTGTCGATCATGATGTGATGCTTGGCGGCACACTCTATCACACGACGGTAATGACGGATGCCATACTGCGATTTTGCCAGTTCCTTGCCGTCGAAATAATGGCCTACATAACCGGTCTTCACGGCACGGATGCCCAGTTTCTCAAACCAGCTGAATGCCTCTTCCATCTGGTTCTCAAGCAAGGTGGCGTTACCCCATGTCTCGGTATGGCCGATAAAGCGCACACCTTTCGACTGTCCGTAGCGACACACTTCCTCTATATCGAAATCAGGATACGACTCCAAATAGCTGATCTTCTCACCCTGTCCCCATCCAGGATTCCAGCCTTCAGCCAGCACACCGTTGAAGCCATGGCGGGCGGCAAAGTCCATATAGCGTTTCACGTTTTCTGTCGTGGCACCATGTGTGGGTCCCATCTCCCAGGTGTTCTGCTTCTTGTGGATGCTCCACCAGATACCGATGTATCGGCCTGGCTCTATCCACGACGTATCTTCGATACGCGAGGGTTCGTTCAGGTTCAGCATCAGATCCGAGGTCAGCAGGCCACCTGCCGTCTTACTGATAATCATCGTGCGCCACGGACTCTTCAACTCACCTTTCGCATAGACCTTCACGCCATTGCGCCAAGGGGTGAGGGCTGTGAGCAGACGTACTGAACCGTCGTCTCCACTACGCGGCGTCAGGTTGATGCTGGCATAATCCTCGAGGGCTGCCTCATGGATGGCCAGGAACAGGTCTTTTTCATATTCTATGGTCAGAGGGGTACATACCGTATCTTTCTTGCTCAGCAGATCGGCGGTATAGATACCCTCGAAATACGCAGTGTGGTTCGACTGAATCGACCAAGCCTTGGCATCGTGTGCCAAGGTAATCTCGGTCAATTCGTCCTGAATACAATACTCTTTACGCTTATCCTGACTTGGCAGGTTATATCTGAAACCGAAACCATCGTTGAACACACGGAATACCACCTGCATCAAGCGGCCTGTATGCTCCCGATAGTCGACTGTCAGTTCGTTATAATGGTTACGGGCTGTCTCATTCTCACCCCAGGGCTGAATCCATGTCTCGTCCTTCGATGAACGGCTGACCTTACCCATGGTCATGTTGGCGCCCAGTTCCTCATCATCGAGACGGAAACCCAGATGCGAGGGAGCGACGAGTGTACGTCCTTGATAGTCGACTGTGTAGAAAGGACGATGATCCTTCACACCGACGGTTACCGTCACGGCTCCGTCGGGTGAAGCAACCATTTCGTTTTTGGCGTTACAATCCATCACGCCTAAACACCAATTACTAACTAATATTACTAAACTAACAATTAACTTTTTCATCGTTTATAAGTTTATTTTGAGCATGAATACACTGATTGTCGTTTGACGGATGCAAAGGTAAGCACTAATCTGAGCGATTGCAAGCGCAACAAACAAATATCTAGATGCTCAAAAACGCAGATTGTTGATTATAAGGTAATTACAAAATCCAGTCTTTCAAAAAATCAAAACTTTATCAACCCGTTTTTCGGCTAAAACGGTCTTTGACATTTGGTGGTTTCAAAAAGAATGCGTATCTTTGCCGATGAAATTACCAACGACAGGATTTAGGCTTATGAAACGGATTTCAATGATCATCGTTCTGCTCATACAAGTGGCGCTGATAGCAGCTGACCATCACACGGCTCCAGGAGACAGGAACCTCGCCATGAACAAACGGCTATACCATACCCTCGACAGTCTGATATCACAATACGATCAGTTGACTGCCGAGAAGGAACGACGGGTGGCAGCCATCAAGGACGGTGTCAAGGGAATCAGACTGACGCCCGAGCAGCAGTATGACCTGAACCAACGGCTCTACGATGAATATGTGGCCTACAAGTTCGACTCCGCCTTTTATTATATAGACAGGAACGTGACGGCACTCCGCGGATCAGGCGACCAGGAGCGCTTTGCAGCCAGTGCTGTCCGCATGGCTCACATCCTCGCAGTGACAGGACTCTTCGACAGGGCCCGACGCCTGCTCGACGAAGTGAACCCCGACTCGCTCAGTGACCGGCAGAAGATTGCCTATTACAATCAGCAGAGCGAACTGAACCTGTATCGGTCAGAGATGGCGCAGTTCACCAAATTCTTCTACGATTACATCAAGCGCGCCCAGTATTACCGTCAACTCGTCATCCAGATAGCCCCTAAAGACAGTTATGACTATGTCTTCAACCAAGCCACTTATATTTGTGAGGCTGATGAGACAGACCAGGCTATCCAACTACTGGAGCACTATCTGCTGAAACTCGAGGAAGGCTCGCGTACCTATAGTATCGTCACCAGCACATTAGCCTATTTCTACCAGAAGAAACAGATGCCTGAGCAGCAGGAGCGCTATCTGCTGCTGAGCGCCATCAGCGATGAGCGTGGAGCCATCCGCGAGAACAATTCACTGCGCTCCCTGTCGGAGATACTGATGGCACGTGGCGATAACGACAATGCCTATCGCTATCTGTTCCAGGCCATCAGCGAGGCCCGCTTCTATGGCAGTCGCATCAGGATGATGCAGGTAGGTCGCATGGCTCCCCAGATATTGCAGCTTTACGATGCCGGGCGCACCCAGACACAACAGCGCACCAACATCTTCCTGACCGTCATCTCCATCATCTCACTGGTGCTGGCAGGCATCATTGTCTACACACTCATCCTCTACCGGAAGAAACATGCCGCTGGTCTTCAGATCATCGAGATGAACAAAGTGATGGCACGGCACAATGAAGAGATTGAAAACGCCAACACACAGATGAAAGAAGCCAATCGCATCAAGGAGGAATACATCGGACGATTCCTCGAACTGAGCAGTATGCTTCTCTCTAGCAGCGAACAACGACTAAAGCAACTCAACCGTCTGGCAAGAGAACGGAAACTGGAGGAACTCTATGCGGAACTGAAGACGATGGAACCGCTCAACACGGGCATACGTACCTTCCATAGTCATTTCGATACCGCATTCCTCAACATCTATCCCAATTTTATCAGCGAGGTAAACAAACTCCTTACCCCTGAGAATCAGTTTACAATCGAGGAAGACGGCAGCCCAACCAAACGTCTGACTACGGAACTGCGCGTACTGGCCCTCATCCGACTCGACATTACCGACAATCAGAAGATTGCCGATATCCTCCGTTCCAGCATTACGACCATCTATACCTACAGGTCGAAACTGAAGGCAAAGGCCATCAACAAAGATGCCTTTGAGGACAATGTGAGGAAGATTGCCACCTACTGATAAAGTTACTTGACCTCAGTTCTGGCAGCATCCAAGAGGCTGTTGTAGTCGGATGTGGCATGGCAGACGGGATTCATGATACTGCCGATAACCCTGCCTTGGATGATATCGCTGTTCCAGTGATAGCGCGAGATGACGCGGGATGTGGCGAAATCGTTGGCAGCCTTCATAATCAGGTCCGCTTTCTGGGGATAGAGTTCTATCATTGACATCGCGGCAGACCAGATGCCTGCAGCATGACCACTGGGATAGGAGTTGGCATAGAGCAGATCCTTGGCCATTTCCTCGTAATCTTCCTCCGACTGCACCCAGGCATTCGTCCACTCACCATTCTCGTCGTAATAGTACACCTCCACATCGCCATCATCGTAGGTCGTCTTGTGGCCGTCGTTATCTTCAATGGCAAAACACGTCAATACATTGAGACGGTCATCATAGTACGACTTACGCTGACCTTCCTTCTCTTCGGAGCAACCAGGCCTTAACCTGCCGTATTCTATCCCGCCAAGCGATGCATCGGCATGCTGCAGGATACCTCTTGCCGAACTGCCGGTCTTAAACATGAGGTCAATCATCTGAGGGAGCTTCCCTTCGGGATCAATGCTCTCACCGATGGTCTTTGCGCCAAACACGGCCTTGATGTCATACTGACCGTCAATGTTCACCTTATCTGTACCAAAGAGATGGTGCACATCGCCATCCTCGTCGGCAATCGCTTGCACAGTCCGTTCTTCAGGCAGCACGTATCTGCCCGTCACCGTGAAATAGATGCTCATGTCCATCGTCAGACAGCCGTTTGACGACTTATCGTCGGGAAATGTCGGATTGAGGGAACTACGATCCGTGTAGCCCGGAGCGTAAGGCCCAGGAGCACTAGCCATAAACTTACGCAGATCGACATAGAACGCATCGTCGGTAACGTGGTTGCGAGGCTCGTCGTCATAGAGTGCTGCCAGTGTCTTGCCAAACTGGCTGCCCCCCACTTCCGTTCTCATGGCTGCAATATCGGGCTTGGCCGTGGTATGCATCGCAGCATAGACAGCACTGGCCACCAGACGGGCCACGTTGGGGTCATTCTTGAAATGATAGCCGTAGATATTGCTGTTCATCGTGTAGCCGCCAGCCTCATAGCCAGCCTTATAGAGCGCATTACGCTTCGCCGGACAGAGCTCTGACAGTTGCATGGCACTGAGCCAGCCGATCATGGTCTTATAGACGGCAGCCGTGTCCACATCCCACCCCATGAAGTAATTATAGGCCGTCGGGAAGTTCTCCTGCTGATAGAGCAAAGGCAGCCCCGCCTTACTCGTGCCCTTGGTCTGGGCCACGGCCTCTTCGGCCATCGCAAGCAGGTGGGTATAGGTCTTACCGTCCTTTTTCACATCGACGATGCCGCTGAAGTTACGACTCAGCACCCCGTCCAGAAAAGCATCGGGACCACCGGTGATCTCCTCTTCTTTGGGGGTATCACCTGGCACATCAGGCGTTCCTTTGGGAGTACTGCCACTGTCGCATGACAGGAAGGCGAAAGGTAATATCAACAGAAATAATCGCTTCATATTTAGGTATTTTTATAAGTTTCACTATTTTTTCAGCTGCAAAGGTAGGCATTTTTTCTGAATTACAAACAAAACTGCGTGCTTTATCTAAAAAAATCGTACCTTTGCAGCCATGAAACAGAAAACTTCCACGACGACGCGCCTCAGAGCGCTGGTATTGTCGGTTCTGCTGACGATGCCCCTCTGGGTGCTGGCTCAGATCTCCGGTGTGGTGGTAGATGCCGAGGACGGAGGTCCTGTGCCCTACGCCACCGTGCAATATAAAGGCAACCGCATATCAGCAGTCGCCGACGGCAATGGCCGTTTCCGCATTGAGCGCCACAATGGCTGGCGACTCACCATCAGTTCCGTAGGCTATCGCGAACAGGTGGTCAACGTCAATCCCAAGACCCCTGCCCAGTTCACCGTCCGTCTCTCTTCCGAGAACCGCACACTCAGTGAGGTGACCGTCAAGTCGAAGAAGAAATCGCGCTATAGCCGTAAGGACAACCCTGCTGTAGAACTGATGCGCAAGGTGATAGCCAATAAGAAGAAGTCCGACCTGAAGAGCCACGACTATTACCGTTACCAGAGTTACCAGAAGATAGGCCTCAGCCTCAACGACCTGAAGCCCGAGACTCTCGAGAAGGGTATCTTCAAACGCTATCCCTGGCTGCGCGAACAGGTGGAGACCAGCCAGTACACCGACAAGCTGACACTGCCGCTCACCGTCGACGAGATGGTGACCGAACAGCTCTGGCGCAAGGATCCGAAGGCCGAGCGCACCATCGTGAAGGGTACGAAGTCGAGCGGTGTCAACGACCTGTTCCAGACGGGAGAGATCCTGACGACGGTGATGCGCGAGACCTTTGCCGATGTCGACATCTACGATGACTACATCCTGCTGATGCGCCATAAGTTCAGTTCACCCATCGGCCGCGATGCCATCCAGTTCTACCGCTATTACATCACGGATACCGTCTATGTAGGAGCCGACCGTTGTATCCAGCTCGACTTCCTGCCCAACAACCAGCAGGACTACGGCTTCCGCGGACAGATCTATATCATTGCCGACACCAGCTATCAGGTGAAACGCTGCGAACTCTACATTCCCCGCTCCAGCGACGTAAACTGGGTGGAGTCGATGCAGTGTATGCAGGAGTTCTCGAAACAGGAGAACGGCGAGTGGCTGCTCACCATCGATGATATGATCGTGGAGCTGATGCTCACCGACTTTATCCAGAAAGGTGTGGTAACGCGAACCACCCGAAAGACCGACTTCTCGTTTGACCCGCTTCCCGACTCACGCTTCAAGAAGAAGAATCCGCTACAGATAGAACCTGGCTCCGACAGTCGCAGCGAGGCATTCTGGCAGGAGCACCGGCAGGTGGAGTTCACCAAGAGCGAGGCAGGCATGTCTGGCTTCCTCACCCACCTCGAGCAGCTCAAGGGCTTCAAATATGTCATCTTCGGACTCAAGGCCCTCATCGAGAACTACCTTGAGACGGGAACCCGTGAAAAACCCAGCAAGTTCGACGTAGGCCCTATCAACACCTTCATCTCGCAGAACTTCTACGACGGCCTGCGTTTCCGTGTGGGTGGCCAGACCACGGCCAACCTCAATCCCCACCTCTTCGCCAAGGGCTACATGGCCTACGGCACGAGGCACCACGAAAAGTATTACAACGCTGAACTCACCTATGCCATCGCCCCCAAGCAGTATCTGCCGCAGGAGTTCCCCGTCAACAACATCATCTTCTCCTCGAAGCGCGACGTGGCTCTGCCCAGCGACAAGTACGGCATCAACGACAAAGACAATGTCTTCGCCTCGTTTAAGGTACACGACATCGACAAGATGTTCCTATACAACACCCAGCGTCTGGCCTACGAATTCGAGACCTCTACCCACTGGCGTTTCTCCGGCGACCTGAAGACTGAGCGCATCGACCCCATCGGTTCGTTAGAACTGAAGCCCTTGGCACTCGATGCCGCCCCACTGTCGAAGATGCGCTACACGGAGTCCACCTTCGGCATCCGCTATGCCCCCGATGAGAAGTTCATCAACACCAAGCAGCGCCGCCGCACCACCAACAAAGATGCCTGGTACGTGCAGCTGCAGCATACCATCGGCTATCATGGACTGCTCGGAGGCGAGTATGCCTACAACTATACCGAACTGGAGTGGTTCCGCCGCACATGGCTCCCCATGAGTTGGGGTAAGATCGACACCCGCCTGCGCCTAGGCAAGCAATGGAACCAGGTGCCCTGGCCCCTGTTGCCGATGCCACAGGCCAACCTCTCCTACATCGTTCATCCGCAGCTGTTCAACATGATCAACAATATCGAATTCCTCAACGACCGTTTCGCCTCGCTGATGCTCACCTGGGAGATGGGCGGCAAGATTTTCAACCGCATCCCCCTGCTGCGCAAGCTGAAGCTGCGCGAGATCCTGGAGTTCAAGGCCCTCTGGGGCAGTCTCTCCGAACGCAACAATCCCTATCTGCAGCAGAACCAGTCGAGCACGCTGCTGATGAACTTCCCGACGAACAGCTACATCATGGACGGTAAGAAGCCCTATTTCGAGTATGCCATCGGTGTGCAGAACATCCTCAGTCTCATCCAGATTGAGTACGTCCGCCGCCTCAACTACCTCGACCTCCCCACCGCCACCAAACACGGCATCCGATTCACCATCACCCCGACATTCTAGGCCGTTACGGAAAGGGGGGACTTCTGTTATAATTCCAATCGGTTTATTTAATTAATTAATTTAGCCCCTATAAGGGGCTTAATTTAAATTTAATTATTAATAATAACACGCGCGAGCCGATGACATGGAACAAAGTCTGCTGCTAGTGTTGCATAACGTGTCAATGGGGTTCTGCAATGTCTTACCTTTGCATCGCATTTGGGAACAACCCTCGCCCAAGTTAGGTACCGACTAAGCAAGGGTTTCTCGTAATGAAACTACCAGTTAGTCGTAATGAAACTACCAGTTTCTTACCGAGAAACTTCTTGAGCGAACAAGAGTCTTTTTACAGTATTGCCTTTATACCCTAAGACTAGCTCACTTTTATGAACTTTAAATAAATGTAATTATGATCTCAAAGTTGGTGTTTTTTCATCAAATATTACTATTTTTGCAAACAATTAGACGTTATTTTGACCATGGTCAACCTGATGAATACAAAAGATGTGGCTTTGGCATTGTCAAGTGGCGGTGCCAGGGGATTAGCACATATTGGCGCTATAGAGGAATTGGAATCGAATGGTTATCACATCACTTCGATTGCCGGCTGTTCGATGGGAGCACTCATCGGTGGGGTCTATGCTGCTGGAAAATTGGAAGAGTTCCGCGAGTGGATGAAGACCATTGACAGGAAAAAGATGCTGGAACTGACTGATTTCTCGTTCTCAATCAATCATCTGGTAAAAGGGAATCGCATCATCGAAGCCATCATGGATTTTGTACCCGATATTGCTATTGAAGAACTGCCCATTCCCTATTGTGCAGTTGCCACCGATCTGAAGGCTGGTCGCGAGGTCGTTATTGACAAGGGAAGTCTGTTTGAGGCCATAAGAGCCAGCATTTCTCTGCCGTCTTTTTACGAACCTATCCAACGGGACGATATGATCTTAATAGACGGTGGCGTTATCAACCCCATTCCCCTGAATCGCGTAAAAAGAAATGCCGGGGATATCTTAGTAGGGGTTGATGTGAGTGGTCACGATTATAAATCTCAGTGGGATGAGATGCATCGACTGTCTGAATGGCAAAAGAACGACAATTCACTGAAAGCTAAGATTCTCGACAAGCTGATTCCCGACAATATTGAATTCAACTATTACACAGTGCTTTCTCGTACCAGTTCACTGATGATACGCCAAAACTCCATTTTGATGGCCAAGCTCATGAAACCAGAGATGCTAATCGATATCCAAATGAACCGCTATGGCACCTTTGATTTCGACAAGTCTGAGAAACTAATTGCCATCGGCCGGCAAAAGACTGCGCAAGCCATCCTGGCTATGAACCAGAAGAGAACTGTCGAGTATGCTAAGTGAATATAAATATTGAAAAATGAGCATCTCTCAGCGATGTTTTCCTATCCCACTGGATGGAGCGATTGTAGAGTAAGCCTTTTTGTACGTAGTCGGTTTCCCTTTTTATAATTGTGATGTTTCAGAACTGTTCCAAACCAAATTCTTCGTAAAGGTAGTTCAGTTCCTCGTTACGCTCTTCTGCGGTGATGTCGGAATCAACGAGAGAGATTAGGCGATGCTAAAGGAGCCCTCAGGCTCTGAAGCCCTTGACCCGATGACGGGTGGACTTCAGATCGATGGGGGCGGGTTTGAACTTCTCAAAGGCTTTCGAGACATCGGCGGCTTCGATGTGCTGGAGGTCGGTGCTGCCTGAAGCGTAGATGCGATCGGCCATGGCGGGGATGATGCCATTGTTGACGAACTGCTCCACCCAACGGGCATTGCCGAAATTGGGGAGTTTCTGGTTCAGCACCTGCGTGATGTCATCCTGCATCTCAGCTGCTGCCTCGTCGGTGAGGATGTACTCATCGCGTTCGAAGAGCTTGAGGGCAATCTCCATGAGCTGATCGGCGGAATAATCGTCGAACCGGTAGTGGTAAGGGAAGCGTCCCTGAAGGCCGGGGTTGGAGTTGAGCATGGCATTCATCTCCTTCTCGTAGCCTGCAAAGATGACCAGCATATCGGGATTGGGCTGCGTCAGGACGGTGAGCAGCGACTCGAGCACCCGATAGCCGAAGTCCTTGCGGTCATCACTACCTGTGCTGAGATCGTAGGCCTCGTCGATAAAGAGCACGTTGCCCTTGGCTTCCTCGAGGACAACCTTCATATTGTCTTCCGTCTGTCCGAGATACTGCCCTACCAGACGGGTGCGATCGACAGCGATAACCTCGCCCTTGGACAGCAGCCCCAGCGAACGGTAGATCTTGCCTAACTTGCGGGCAACGGTGGTTTTACCCGTACCTGGATTGCCCGTAAAGACGGAATGGAAGATCATCTTGTTGCTTGTGTGGAGGCCTCTGCGCTGACGTTCTGAGAACAGACGTGCCTGATTGGCCATGGTCATGATGCCCTGCTTCACGGTGTCGAGACCGATCATCTCGTTCAGTTCACGAATGCTCTCGTCGAAGGCAGACGAGCCACTGACGAGTTTCTCGAAGGGAACGTCTTCTTCCTGGAGGTACTTCGCCGAATCATCGAGCATATCCGCCATGACGCGCTGGAGATAGCGGGGACGGATCTCCTCAACCACGAAACGATGGACATCGGCCAGTGACCAGCTGGTGAGTGTGCCCTGTCTGTAGCCTTGGAGAACTGTTCGCGTAAGACGGTCCTTGACTGGGAAATTTGGTTTCATATACTCGTTGACAACACCGGTTAAGAATGCATCAACAAGTTCGAAGGGGGTGTAAGGCTGCTGTTCGACATAACTCCCGGCAAAGAAGAACTGGCGGAGCGAGGGATAGAGTCCCATCAGTTCGTCGATCTCCAGTCGGGTGCCACAGAGCCAGAGGGAGAGGTCGCCTCGTGAGTCGCGTACCTTGTCGATGACCGACCGCATCATCACCTTGCCGTTAGGGCCGAGAAGCTCTTTCAGATTGGTGAGACAGAGTGCCCGCATGTTCACATTGAGCAGATCGGTCAGTGGTTCGTAGGGATTAGCGCAACCAGGATTGTAGAGCGTAGCGCAATCGGCGCAGACGGAATGACAGCCGGGGAACATCAGTTTCATGAAACGCTTCAGGAACTCGAGGTCGATATCATCGTTGCGTGTGCAGATGAGCAGACTCTCGCTGGCGTCCATCTCGCCGATACCTTTCTCCTTGCGGATTTCGTTGTATAACAGCAGTCGGCAGGCTTCCATCGCCTTGCGGCGGAACTGAGCCACACCAGGCCGATGAGACACGAAATCCCAATCATCAGAGTCGCCCTCCATACAGGTGACCAGCACTTGCTGCGGCTCACCATACTGACAGAGGCGGGGTGCGCCTAACTTGGTGTTCAGTTCCTCGTCGATCGTAAAATCGATTTGGACAACATCAGTGGACCAAGTGTCGTATACCATCAGGATGTAATTGCCTGGTATCCAGATGTGACTGGTGGTCATCCTCAACGTCATGGCTCTACTCTTGGGACGTTTCGGCTCGCACTCCTTGGCCCCAGAACAAATGGGGAAGTAATTCTCATCGTAGATAAAACAAGCAAAGCGGTGCTGCCGGAAACGGATTTTCGGTTTCGGACGGAAGGTCACCTCCACGGAACTATTCCAGAAAGAACCTTTCGTGAAGTTTGGGGCTACCATCTCCAATGATACTGAGGCTACATCGTCCTTAAAGTATCTTTCGGGGCGATCTTTGTTCATCATGGCATCTGCGACCTTGTCGCTGATCTCCCTGGGAAATGGGAGTGTCTCGTCGGTCGGATCATTCAGGTTGTCAGTGCTTTCGTCTTCCGGGGCCTCGTCAGTTTCTTTCTCTGGATCAATGAACTCCCGGAATAATTTTTCAAACTCTTCATCTTCGATGTTTTTCTTTGCCATAAATAACAAAAAAATAAAATGGTTTTGAAATGAATGTTTTGAATATGCCCTTTTTGATAAGGGCGCAAAAGGCATTTGGGCAACGCCTTGCGGCTACTGCCCAGTTAGATTCACAGAGACTTGTTCAAAATCTCTATCACAAAACACCATTGTAACAACATGTCAAAGAGCAAACGATCCCGCCAGCCTTTTTACGGCTGGTGCAAAAAAATGCCTACCTGAGTTTTGTGATAACTGTTACTTGATTGTCATGGATTAATTTGTTTGCGGGTGCAAAGATAAGAAAAAATTCCGATTCCCTCCAAGAGAAAATCGGAATTTTTGATGCATAAGTATGATTTTTAACACTTCCTCACGTGCGAAATAGTAATAGGTTCGCGCATATCAATCAGCAATGATGAAATCGAGTTGTTTGCGCTCAACGTTAGCACGGGCCACCTGAATGCGGATTGGGTCGCCCAACTGGTATTTCGTGTGGTGACGGCGACCGTAGATGACAAAGTTCTTTTCGTCGAAGTCGTAGTAGTCATCGCCCAAGTCGCGGATGGGAATCATACCCTCACAGTGGGTCTCATCAATCTGGGCATAGACGCCATAGGACGTCAGGCCAGAGATATGGGCATCGTAAGTATTGCCTATCTTATCAGCCATAAACTCCACCATCTTGTACTTGATCGAGTCGCGCTCAGCATTCTGCGAGATCTGTTCCATGTCGGAGCAGTGCTCACAGTACTCCTCATACTTATCCTTGTTGGCAGAACGGCCGCCATCCTGATATTTCGTCAACAGACGATGCACCATCATGTCGGGATAACGACGGATGGGCGAGGTGAAATGGGTGTAGTAGTCGAAGGCGAGTCCATAGTGTCCGATATTATGCACACTGTACTGGGCCTTCATCATCGCCCGCAGAGCCACTGTCTCGATGGCATTCTGCTCACGTGTGCCCTCAGCAGCACTCATCAGGGCATTGAGCGACTTGGTGATGGCTCCCTTCGTGCCACTCGTCTTCACCTTATAGCCGAATTTAGACACGAACTGGCGCAGGTTCTCGAGTTTCTGAGGATCGGGCTGGTCGTGGACACGATAAGGCAGCGTCTTTGCCTTCTGTCCCTTCTTCACACGTCCGATGGACTCTGCCACCGTCTTATTAGCCAACAGCATGAACTCCTCGATGAGTTTGTTGGCATCTTTCGACACTTTGAAGTAAGCCTTAACGGGTTTGCCCGTCTCGTCGACATCGAAGTGGAGTTCCTCGCGATCAAACTTCACGGAGCCATTCTTGAAACGGGCAGCACGCAGTTTCTTGGCAAGGGCATCAAATTTGATCAGTTCGGCAGCGTATTCTCCCTTATAGGGATGATTCTTCGTAGCAGGGGGCGCAGGCTCGCCTGTGCCATCCTTCACGCCATTATCCTCCAGGATCTGCTGTACCTCCTCATAGGCATAGCGACGATTGCTCTTAATCACCGTATGAGCCAGATGCCACTTCTTGACGTTCGCTTCGTCGTCCATCTGGAAGATGACACTATAACAGAGTTTCTCCTCGTCAGGACGCAGCGAGCAGATGAAATTGCAGAGACGCTCTGGCAGCATGGGGATGGTACGGTCGACGAGGTAGATACTCGTTGCACGGGCATAGGCCTCCTTGTCGATGACAGAGCCTTCCTTCACATAATGCGAGACATCGGCGATATGGACACCTACCTCCCAAAGCCCATTGTCGAGTTTACGGATAGAGAGGGCATCATCGAAGTCCTTGGCATCCTTGGGGTCGATGGTGCAGGTAAACACGTCGCGCATATCCTCACGACGATCAATTTCCTCCTGGGTGATGGCGGCATCAATCTTCTCTGCCGCCTCCTCCACGTTCTTCGGATACTTGTAAGGCAGGTTGTACTGAGCCAGGATGGCATGCATCTCGGCATTGTTCTCACCAGTCTTTCCGAGGATATCAACGACAGAGCCGATAATGTTCTTATGCTCACTATCAGGCCACTGCGACACCTTTACCACTGCCTTGTCGTCCGTCTTACCACCCTTGAGCTTACGCTTGGGGATAATGATATCGTGGACGAAGGTCGAATCCTGCGGAACGAGGAAAGCCATGTCCTTCTCCACACGCAGACGACCGACGATCTGGTCACGAGCACGACGTACGATCTCAATGACCAGCGCCTCCTTGATATGCTTGTCGCGACGAGCCATATAAGATACTTTCACACGGTCGCCATCCATCGCCGACATCGAGTTACGCTCAGCCACGAACACAGGGGTGCCCCCATCATCGGGCAGGAACGAGTTACGACCGTTTGACTTGCGCCGGAACACACCCTCCTGGATCTGTGTCTTCAGATTAAGACGGTAGGAGTTTTCGCTGACCTTCAAGAGGAAATCGTCCCACGCCATCTCTTCCAACGTATTGACGGTAAGCATCTTCAACGGATAAGTATCGAACTTAAGCGCCTTAAATATCTGCCTGAATGATAATGTCGCGTTCGGATGACGCTGGAAGAGGTCCTCCAGCAGTTCGATGACCTGCTTCTTTCCTATTCGTTTTCCACCTTTCTTCTTTCCCATAGACTTGATAATTTTAAGTTTTTGGCAAAGATACGATAATTTTTTGACATAAGTACATAAGAACCTATTTTTTTATGTTTCTTTTGTTCTTTTGTCTCAAAAAAAACGTACCTTTGCACCCAAATCTTAACAAAATGAAGATATTAATCACTGGTGCGAGCGGGTTTATCGGCTCGTTTATCGTAGAGGAAGCCTTGAAAAGAGGTTTCGAGACGTGGGCGGCAGTGCGCAGGAGCAGTTCAAAGGAATACCTGCAGGATACGCGTATCAAGTTCATCGAACTGAATCTCTCGTCGAAGGAACAACTGGTGGAGCAGTTACGTGGGCAGGACTTCGACTATGTGGTACATGCTGCCGGTGTGACAAAGTGCCTGAACAAACAGGATTTCCGCCGTATCAATACCGAGGGTACGAAAAACCTCGTGGATGCCTTGATTGAGACAGGGATGCCCCTGAAGCGCTTCGTGTTCGTGAGCAGCCTCAGCATCTTCGGTGCCATCAAGGAGCAGTTGCCCTACGATGAGATCCGCGAAGACGATATGCCCCAGCCCAATACCGAATACGGCCGTAGCAAACTGGCTGCAGAACAGTATCTCGACTCACTGGGCTCGCGCATACCTTATATTATATTGCGCCCCACTGGTGTCTACGGTCCGCGAGAGAAGGACTATTACATCATGGCCAAGAGCATCAAGCAGCACATCGACTTCGCCGTGGGCTATCAGCGGCAGGACATCACGTTCGTCTATGTACAGGATGTGGTACAGGCCGTGTTCCTTGCCCTTGAGAAGGGCCAGACGGGGCGCAAGTATTTTCTCTCCGACGGAGAGGTGTACCAGAGCACCACGTTCAGCGACCTTATCCACGAGGAACTGGGCCGTCCCTGGTGGCTGCGCATCACAGCCCCTGTGTGGGTACTGCGTATCGTCACCTTCTTTGGGGAGTATGCAGGTCGCATGACGGGTAAGGTGACTGCCCTGAACAACGACAAATACAACATCCTGAAGCAGCGCAACTGGCGATGCGACATCACCCCTGCCCGGAAAGAACTCGGCTTCGAGCCAAAGGTTCAGCTCCAGGAGGGCGTGAAGACCACCATCAAATGGTACAAGGATCATGGCTGGCTGTAAATCAACAATCGACAATTCATAACTGACATCATAAAATTGAAAATAAGAATATTTGAAACAGACAAGAAGCCACGTAAAGGACTGTTGCCCATAGACTGGGTAGTGCTGGGCTACATGCTGGTGACCACACTGGTGATACTGTTTACCTATACGAAGGCCGTCAATCCGGAATCGATGCTCTGGGGCAGATTCCAGATTCTGGTAACGATGCTGGCCCTATGGGGGGTGTATCGGATGTGGCCCTGCCGACTAACCTTCTTCTGCCGCATCGCCTTACACCTGTGCCTGCTACCCTGGTGGTATCCCGATACCTACGAGATAAACCGTATATTCCCCAATCTGGACCATCTCTTTGCATCGTGGGAGCAACAGCTTTTCGGCTGTCAGCCTGCCCTACTCTTCTATGAGGCAGTGCCAAACACCTTCGTCAGTGAGCTGTTGCTGATGGGCTACTCCTGCTACTTCCCACTGATAGCTGCCGTATCCCTCTTTTATCTCTTCTGCCGCTACAAGGAGTTCGAGCGCGCCACGTTTATCATCCTCGCCTCGTTCTTCATCTATTATCTGATCTTCGATCTGCTGCCCGTGACAGGACCTCAGTATTATTACCATGCGGCAGGACTTGACAACATCGCGAAAGGTGTCTTCCCTGACATCGGCAATTATTTCACCACCCATCAGGACAAATTGCCAATCCCCGGTGATCCCAATGGGTTCTTCCACCAATTTCTGGAGGCAGCCCACGAGAAAGGCGAACGCCCCACAGCGGCCTTCCCTAGCAGTCATGTCGGCATCACAGTCATCCTCTCATTGTTGGCCTGGCACACCCGCAACAAGCCGCTCACCATCATGGCGCTGGTATTCCTGTTGCTCATCAACTTCGCCACCGTCTACCTGAGGGCTCATTACGTCATCGACATCATCGCAGGATGGATTTCTGCCATCACGATTTACACCGTTTTGCATTTTTTCGCCCGAAAATTTGTTTGATTCGAAAAAAAGTCCTACCTTTGCACTCAGATAAGTAAGGATACGACATATTAGAAGCAAGGATTCCGACACGACAACTTTGTCGGAATTCTTTGTTTTTTGTCTATCTGATTTTGGATTATAAACAATAAAAAGAATAACTATGGCTTATATGTCACAAGAAGGCTACGACAAACTGGTAGCCGAACTGAAACAGTTGGAAAGCATTGAGCGCCCGAAGGCCTCTGCTGCCATCGCCGAGGCCCGAGAGAAGGGTGACCTCAGCGAAAATTCCGAGTATGATGCCGCCAAGGAAGCACAGGCAAACCTGGAGGACAAGATCAATCGTCTGAAGATGACCATCGCCGAGGCGAAGGTCGTTGACACTAGTCGTCTCAGCACTGATTCGGTGCAGATTCTCTCAAAGGTAGAGATGACGAACCTCACCAACAAGGCGAAGATGACCTACACCATCGTCAGCGAGAGTGAGGCCAACCTGCGTGAGGGCAAGATCTCCATCAAGACCCCCATTGCCCAGGGACTGCTGAACCACAAGGTGGGCGACGAGGTAGAGGTAAATATCCCCCGTGGCACAATCAAACTGCGTATTGACAATATTACAGTAGGATAATATGGATATTTTCAGTAAGATTGCTGCTGGTGAGATTCCCAGCTACAAGTGTGCCGAGAACGAGGAGTTCTATGCATTCCTCGACATCAATCCGCTGGTGAAGGGTCACACCCTCGTGATTCCCCGCCGCGAAGTAGACTACATCTTCGACATGGACGACGACGAGATTGCCCGTTACCAGGTGTTTGCCAAGCAGGTGGCTAAGGCCGTGAAGACCGCCTTCCCCTGTAAGAAGGTTGCCCAAGTGGTGCTGGGTCTCGAGGTGCCCCATGCCCATATCCATCTCATCCCGATGCAGTCGGAAGGGGATGTGGACTTCCGTCGTGAGAAACTGAAGCTCTCCGAGACAGAGTTCAAGGAGATAGCCGATAAGATTTACACAGCATTTAAAAAGCAGTAACTCGTGTTACTGCTTTTTTATTTGATCTTAAATGAAATCATCACCGTATTTCATCTGCACCTCGTTGGCGTATTTCTTGACCAACGATGAGGAATCGCCCTTCTTGCAGATCATCAGTACATTGTCCTGTTCGACGACGATGTAGCCTTCGAGACCGCTGAACACGCCCAGACGATCCTTCGGCAGTTTGATGATGTTGTTATGGCAGTCTTCCATCTCCACTCGAGAATCGACGACCACATTATCATCCTTCACCTTACTCATCGCCTCGTAGATGGCATGCCACGTTCCCATATCTGCCCAGCCGAAGTCGCATTTCATCACATATACGTCATCGCTCTGCTCGAGAACGGCATAGTCGAGCGAGAGGTTCGGATAGCGGGGGTAGTTCTCCTCCACATACTCCAGTTCTTTCTCGTAGGAGTAGTTCGGATACTCCACCTTCAGGTTACGCAACACAGTGGGGAATATATGCTCGAAAGTGGTAATCAGGAAACGTGCGTTGGAGATGAAGATACCCGTATTCCAATAAAACTCCCCACTCTCCATGAACATTTTGGCAAAGTCGCGCTCTGGTTTCTCCGTGAATGATTTCACCTTATACACATCAGGCTTGCAACTCTGGTCACCCAGCTGGATATAGCCGTAGCCAGGTTCCGGACGTGTAGGCTTCACACCCATCGCCAGCAGCACATCGTTCTCCATCACATAGCCGATGCCCACCTTGATGCTGCGATAGAACGAAGCCTCATCGATCACAAGCGTATCGGAAGGGGTGATGACGATATTGGCATGAGGGTCACGCTGCAGGATACGCATATTTGCCCAAGCCACACTCGGAGCCGTATTCCGATGAATAGGCTCCAGGAGGATGTTCAACATCTGCACACCAGGCAACTGTTCCTGCACCAGATGCAGGTATTCCTTACACGCACATATATATATATTCTCCTTGGGGAGGATCTTTGCAAACCTGTCAAACGTAGACTGCAGCATCGTTTTTCCTGTACCGAAGAAATCGAGGAACTGCTTGGGGCGCTCGTTTCTGCTGGTGGGCCATAACCTTCTGCCGCGCCCACCTGCCAGGATGATGCAGAAGTTATTTCGTTCAGTTATTTCCATGATTCTTGGCTAATTTTCATTTTTTCGCCTGCGAAGTTAAGAATAATCCTTGATATAGACAAGTATTTTTAAGTTTTTTATCAGAAACCTTTGGTATTTCAATTTTTTATATTACCTTTGCACCGTTTTTCAGACCTGCTGCGTTATATATGCCCAGATGGCGGAATCGGTAGACGCGCTGGTCTCAAACACCAGTGGGGCAACCCGTGCCGGTTCGACCCCGGCTCTGGGTACAAGGTCTGAAGAACAGAAAAAGTGCTGCTGGCATCGCGCCTGGCAGCACTTTTTTCTTTATCACTTCCTCCTGTTATTGCTCTTGGCGCTCAGGAGTCTGCTTGGCATTTTTCAACTTTTCGTTCATTTCAAAGAGTTCTTTATTGGATTTTGTCACCCAGTCGTTCGTCCACTTCAGTTTATGGTTGGTCTTCGAGAGTTCCTCATTCACCTTAGTGAGATCGCTTTTGGCCTGAGCCAGTTTCTTCTTCTGCTGGGAAACATAGTAGAGGATGGATACCAACAGCAATGAGAAGATGATGAAGACTATAGTGGCGATGGTCAGGATACGGCTGTTGCGGTCGATTGAATCCTGGTAGTTACGCTCGATAACGCCGAGTACGGGTGAAATCTGATTCGAGCGCATGCGGGTGTTGAAATTGTTGTTGCAATCCCATGTAAACCGGATATACTTGTATGAGCGCTCCATGTCGCCGTCGATATTCACCATGTGAGCCAACGTGATAAGCGAAGCCTGATCCATGACGGCACACTTGATATCGGCCAAGGCAGACCTGCCGAGCCAATATCTCACCATGATGCTATCTTGCAGTTGGGCATAGACGATATGCCGGAAATAGGATGCCATCGCATCCTCACGGGTACCAGGACCTACCTTATTGATCCAGTCATTGCTGATTTTCAGAGCCTCCTGTACATCTCCATTGGAAATCAATTCCCATACACGCAGGTTCAGATACTGGTCGCTACCTTTGTCTGCCACCTTCTCCAGAGAGTCGCGGAACTGTTGCTGGGCAGCACCATATTGTGCCTTTACATCAGGCAGCAACGAGTAATTGGCAATTTCGCCACACAGATGACTACGGGCATCGTAATAGTCAGTCAGTCCTTCTTGGGAGAGTACCGAGGTATCGACTTCGTCAAGCAGTTTTGCTGCCTCGACATACATACCTGAGTTGGAGCACTGGCGAGCCATCTTCGAACGAGCCTGTCCTGCGATGTCATAGTGCCCAAGACTATCGGCAAGGGTGATGCACTCCCGTATATAGTGGAGGGCAGAGTCATTCTTATACGAACGATACATCTCAAACAGGATCATGCCATTCAACAGTTTCGCATCTGTGTCAGTCTCTTGCATGAACAAGTCCTTCTGCTTGTTCAGACGCTTCTCGAACTCAGCGACATATACGGGTGAATTGTCAATAGCCTCATCTATCTGCTGATAGAGCGCCTCCAGATCCACCTCCTTTTGTGATTGTTGGGCCGATGCCACATGAACGGACATACCGACTAGCATGGCCACTGTTAAGTCTGCAATTCTTCTCATACTGTTTTTACTATTTAGATTGATGTTGCAAAGGTATGAAAAAGAATGATTGACACCAAACCGCCATGAGTAAAAAGTGGAACATACACGATGTCTGAAATATCTATCACGCTAATTTCCAATAATTTATACAAAACACCTCTTCTCAATAATGTGGATGCGAAAAGACACCACTTCACGCCAATTTACCTGACTTTCTGGCGAAGCGCCCCTTCACCTATCTATATTTTATCTATATCCACTTGCAACATTCACGAAATACGCGTAACTTTGCAGTGGATAATTCTAACTTGAACGACAATGAAAAAAAGAATCTTAACCCTGCTACTATCCACACTGATGGGTACAGCCACATTGTTTGCCACAACACCTCAAAGTGAATTCGTTCGCGTCAGCGGACCAGATCTTATCCAACCTAACGGTCAGAAACTGTATATCCAAGGTACGAACCTTGGCAACTGGCTCAATCCCGAGGGCTATATGTTTGGCCTCAGCCGTACAAACTCTGCCTGGATGATCGATCTGATGATCAAGCAGGCTGTAGGTCCCGACTTTGCAGCTGCCTTCTGGAAAACCTTCAAGGATAACTATATCACCCGCGACGACATCCTCTTCATCAAACAGCAAGGCGCCAACACCATCCGTCTACCTTTCAACTATAAACTGTTCACAGACGAAGACTATATGGGACTGACCTCACAGCAAGACGGCTTCCAAAGGATTGACAACGTCGTCGCCTGGTGTCGTGAGGCTGGATTATACCTTATTCTGGATATGCACGACTGCCCAGGCGGACAGACGGGTGATAATATCGACGACGGACATGGCTACCCCTGGCTCTTCGAGAGCGAGCAGAGTCAGCAACTGTTCTGCAGTATCTGGCAGCGCATCGCCGACCGTTACAAGGACGAGCCCGTCATCCTGGGATATGAACTGGCCAACGAGCCCATTGCCCACTATTTCGAGAACAAGGAAGACCTGAACAAGCAGCTCGAGCCCTTATACAAACGTGCCGTGAAAGCCATCCGCGAGGTGGATCCACACCATATTATATTATTAGGGGGCGCCCGTTGGAACAGCGACTTCTACATGTTCAACGACTGGACTTTCGATTCGCAGATTATGTATACCTGCCATCGCTATGGCGGTCCGGCTACCAAAGAAGCCATCAAAGACTATATCGACTTCCGCGACAAGACCAATCTGCCGATGTATATGGGTGAGATAGGCCACAACACCGACGAATGGCAGGCACAGTTTGTCAAGGTCATGAAAGAAGTGAATATCGGCTATACCTTCTGGCCTTACAAGAAGATCGACGGATCATGCATGATGGGTATTCTGCGCCCCGAACTGTGGGACAGCATCGTCGTGAAATACAGTGAGACTCCCCGAGGCACTTATCAGGAATGGCGCGAGGCACGTCCTAATCAGCAGCTTTTCCGTCAACTGCTTATGCAGTATGCAGAGAACAGCCGTTTCAGCAACTGCAAGCCGCAAGAGAGTTACATCCAGTCATTAGGTTTGAAACAATAACAGACATAAGCCGAAACCATTGCCCCGGGTCAGAAATGATTCGGGGTTTCTCTTGATGTCTTGGCAGTCCGTCATCATGCAAACGTTTGCATTCACAAACGGGCAATAACACGTCACTTGGAAAACACCCAAACGGAATATTTCGTAACTTTGCCCCAAACAATTAAATAGCTAAAAGCAATATGAGAATCGTACTTAATATTGAATACCAGACCACCTTCGGTGAGGAACTGGCGGTAAACATCCTTCTGGATGGTAAGACAGAGCAGCACAAGATGGGCACGCTCGACGGGTGCCATTGGATGTGCGAGTTAAGTAAGGCCGTGAAGACCAATACACACATTGACTATTATTACAGTGTCATGCGAGGTGACGAGGAGACCCGTCATGAATGGCTGACGATGCCCCATCGGCTGGAGTTTGTCGCCGTCAAAGGGGCACACTACACCACCTACGATCACTGGATCGACATCCCCGAGGATGCCTTCCTGTATTCTTCTGCCTTCACAGAGTGTGTAGCCGCCCGTGAACGCAAGATGAGTCCTGAGAGCGAATTTGCAAAGACCGTCCGTATCAAGGTACGTGCGCCACAGTTGCGTTTCTTCGAGCGTCTGGCCATCATGGGTGCAGGCGATACTTTTGGCAACTGGGAGGCGAAGCGTGCCATCGACATGTATGAGCATGAGGCCAACGAGTGGGTTATCAGTCTCGATGCCGACACCTTGCCCCAGACCATTGAGTTCAAATTCGTTGGTCTTGACGAGGAGGTTGACGTGACACCCCTCTGGGAGAACGGCGAGAACCGTACCGTCACACTGCCACAGCTCGAACAGGGTGAGGTGGTGGTCTACGAGCTGTCGCAGGCGTTCTTCCCCATCTTCCCTTGGAGGGCAGCGGGAACGGTGATCCCCATCTTCTCACTGCGCAGTAAGGGCAGTTTCGGCGTAGGCGATTTCGGCGACCTGAAGCAGATGATCGAGTGGTGCGACATGACCAAGCAGCGCGTGCTACAGGTGCTTCCCATCAACGACACGAACATCACCCATACCTGGCAGGACTCCTACCCCTATAACTCCATCAGCATCTATGCCCTCCATCCGCAATATACCGACCTGCGTCAGTTGCCGGCCCTGAAGGACGAGGCACGCAGAGCCTATTACGATGAGTTGCAGAAGGAACTGAACGCCCTGCCTCAGATCGACTACGAGCGTGTCAACAACGCCAAGATGGACTATCTGCGTGAGCTCTATGCCCAGGAAGGCAGCAGGATGATGAAGACCGAGGCCTTCAAGAAGTTCTTTGAGCAGAACAAGGAATGGCTCGTACCCTATGCCGCCTTCTGTCACTACCGTGATCTCTACGGTACTGCCACATTCTCAGAGTGGCCCGATCACCATACCTTCACGGCCCAGGAGCGTGAGTCCATGTCAAAATCCACCACCAAGCTCTACAAGGAAGTGGCATTCTGGTACTTCGTCCAGTTCAACCTCGACCAGCAGATGCGTGCAGCCCATGCCTTCGCCCGTTCCAAGCGGGTCATCCTGAAGGGTGACATCCCCATTGGCATCAGTCGCGACGGTGTAGAGGCCTGGGTAGAGCCGAAGTACTTCAACCTGAACGGACAGGCAGGTGCCCCACCCGATGCCTTCTCTGCCAACGGACAGAACTGGGGCTTCCCCACCTACGACTGGGATGCCATGCTCGAAGACGGTTGTTCCTGGTGGGTACGCCGCTTCCGGAAGATGGCCGAGTATTTCGATGCCTATCGCATTGACCACGTCCTCGGATTCTTCCGTATATGGGAGATCCCCATCGACGCTGTTCACGGACTTCTGGGACAGTTCTCTCCCTCGCTCGGCATGACCCGCGAGGAGATTGAGGCCTACGGTCTGAAATTCCAGGAGGAGTTCTTCACGAAGCCCTATATCGCCGACTGGACACTGGAGAAGATGTTTGGCGACAAGGCCCAGAACGTAAAGGACAACTTCCTCAACCATGCCCACGATGACATCTGGGAGATGAAGCCCGAATACGACACCCAGCGCAAGGTGCAGCAATGGTGGAAGGCAGAGTCGGAGAAACCGGAGAACGCTGGTGCCGCCACGACCCTGGCCAATCTTCGCGATGGTCTCTATGCCCTCATCAGCGACGTGCTCTTCGTACGTGACCGTAAGAACCCGAATAAGTTCCACCCGCGTATCGGCGTACAGTACGACTTCATCTACCAGTCGCTCTGGGATTGCGACAAGGATGTGTTCAACCATCTCTACAACGACTACTTCTATCGCCGCAACAACCACTTCTGGTATTCCGAGGCGATGAAGAAGCTGCCGAAGCTGACACAGGCCACCCGTATGCTCGTCTGTGCCGAGGACCTTGGCATGGTACCCGACTGCGTGCCCTGGGTAATGAACGAGCTGCGTATCCTCTCCCTGGAGATCCAATCGATGCCGAAGGATCCGACAACCCGTTTCGGACACCTCTCGCGCAACCCCTACCGCAGTGTAGACACCATCTCCACCCACGATATGGCCACCCTGCGCCAATGGTGGGACGAGGACGAAGAGCGTACACAGAGCTACTTCAATTCGATGCTCTACCGTGGAGGTCCTGCACCCCACCCGCTGCCCGACTGGTTGGCCAAGGACATCGTCAGCCGCCACCTCACGTCGCCCTCCATGCTCTGTCTGCTGTCCTTCCAGGACTGGATGAGCATTGACGAGAAGCTGCGTCTGCCCGATGAGAATGCCGAGCGCATCAATATCCCCGCCAACCCTCGTCACTACTGGCGTTACCGCATGCACCTGACCATCGAACAGCTCCTCGCTGCCGATGACCTGAACAACGAAATCAGCACATTAATTATACAAAGCGGAAGAAAATAATTAAAGGTAAGAAAGTAAAAAAGTAAAAAAGTAAAAAAAATGAAGAAAGAATTAATTTCAAAGGTATTGGGAGTGGTAATGGGTGTTTTACCCTTTTACCTTTTTACCCTTTTACCTTTATCTGCCCTGGCAGGCAACGTCAAGTCGCCGAATGGCAACATTGAATTAAAGTTTTCAGTGGATAACACGGGGCGACCCGTCTATGAGATGAGTTACAAGGGACGTGAGGTCGTGAAGCCCTCACACCTCGGTCTGGTTCTGGCCAAAGACAAACATGCCTCGAAGGGACAGAAAGAGACCGACCTGATGGATGGTTTCACCATCGTCAAAGAGGATACCAAGGCTTTCGATGAGACGTGGCAGCCGGTATGGGGCGAGACCAAGGACATCCGCAACCACTACAATGAGTTGGAGGCCACCCTTGAGCAGAAAGATACGAAACGTACGATCCTGATTCGTTTCCGCGTCTATGACGATGGTATCGGATTCCGTTACGAGTTCCCCCAGCAGAAAGAACTCAACTATTTCCTGATCCAGGAGGAGATGAGTGAGTTTGCCATGGCTGGCGACCATACAGCCTGGTGGCTCCCTGGCGACTACGACACCCAGGAGCAGATGACACAGGAGACCAAACTCTCCGAGATCCGTGGACGCATGAAGGAAGCCGTGAACTGGGGCAATTCCTCAGTGGCCGTGTTCTCAGAGACGGGTGTACAGACCTCTCTCCAGATGAAGAGTGCCGACGGTCTGTATATCAATATCCACGAGGCCGCCTGTCAGGACTATGCCACGATGCATCTGGAACTGGTGGACGCCCAGACGAAGGCCCTCACCACGAAACTGGGTGGTGGCAGCAATGCCTACACGCCAGACCCCAAGCCCATCAACTATCCCCTGCCCCAGCCGTTCACCTTCGTGAGCCATCTGACACCAGATGCCACTGGTCTGAAAGGTTGTATGCAGACACCTTGTGAGACGCCTTGGCGCACGGTGATGGTCTCTGACGATGCCCGTGACATGCTCTCCAACAACCTCATTCTGAATCTCAACGAACCCTGTAAGATCGAGGACACCTCTTGGATCCATCCCACCAAGTATTGTGGTGTGTGGTGGGAGATGATTGTCGGCAAGAGCTCCTGGAACTATACCGACGAGTTCCCCTCTATCAAACTCGACCAGATCGACTGGAGCAGCGTAAAACCCAATGGCCGTCATGCTGCCAACAACGAGAAGGTGAAGCGCTACATCGATTTCGCAGCCAAGAACGGTCTTGACGAGGTGCTCGTAGAAGGTTGGAACGTTGGTTGGGAAGACTGGGCAAACATGTGGAAGCGCGATGTCTTCGACTTCGTGACCCCCTACCCTGACTTCGATATCAAGATGCTCAACGAGTATGCCCATAGTAAGGGCGTGAAGATCCTCATGCACCACGAGACCTCCTCGAGCTCTCAGAACTACGAGCGCCATATCAAGGAGGCTTACGAGCTGATGAACAAATATGGCTACGACGCTGTGAAGACAGGTTATGTGGGTGATATCATCCCTCGTGGCGACCACCACTACTCACAGTCGATGAACAACCACTACCTCTATGTCATCAAGGAGGCCGCCAAGCATCATATCATGGTGAACTCCCACGAGGCCACCCGTCCTACGGGTCTCTGCCGCACCTGGCCTAACCTCGTCGGTGGCGAGAGTGCCCGTGGCACCGAGTACGAAGCCTTCGGCGGCTCACGTCCTGACCACACCTGTGTCCTGCCGTTTACCCGTTTGCAGGGCGGCCCGATGGACTATACCCCTGGTATCTTCGTGACCAAGCTCAACACCTGGAGCGACAACACCTCGTGGGCACGCATCACCATCGCCGGTTCGCTGGCCCTCTACCTCACGATGTACTCACCCCTGCAGATGGCTGCCGACCTGCCCGAGCACTATGAGCAGTTTGACGACGCCTTCCAGTTTATCCGTGATGTCGCCTGCGACTGGGATGACTCCCGTTACCTCGAGGCAGAGCCTGCCGATTACATCACCGTAGCCCGCAAGGCCAAGGGCACAGACAACTGGTTCATTGGCGGCAAGTGCGACGAGAACGGCCATACCGCCGTGGTGAAGCTCGACTTCCTCGACAAGGGCCGCAAGTACGACTGCACCATCTATGCTGATGCGAAGGACGCCCACTACGAGACCAATCCGCAGGCATACACCATCACCAAGAAGGTGGTAACGGCTAAGGACGTACTGAAACTGAAGGAAGCCCCCGGCGGTGGCTTCGCCGTCTCTCTGGTTGCCAAAAACTAATCAACTATGTTTAGAAGCCTGATATTAACAATCATGATTGCCGTCATGATGCCAGTCATGGCGCAAGACGATCCTTTCTATGAAGAGGACATCGACCTCGATGCCCTCTATCAGCAGATTGACGACATTATCGCCCAGTCGCCCAAATTTATCGAAGACCACGAGCAGCAGATCAATATCCGTCGCGACAGTCTGCACATGGCGAAGAGCCCTGAGCAGCAACTCCTGTTGGCAGAACAGCTCTTCGACCTCTACAAGTCTTTCAGAAACGACTCTGCGATCCACTATGCTGAAGTATGTATCAGTCTCGCTGAATCACTCCAGTGTCCGAATGTCGCAGGGCGTTACCATGCATTGCTGGCTTATCAGTGCTCCAATACCGATACGTACACCGAAGCCATCAACGAGCTCCGCAAGATCAACAAGGCAGTCCTCGACACCGCAGGGCTTGTGGCCTATTACAATGCCTGGATGCACGTCTGCGGCGAAGTGGGCAATTACACCCAGCGCGAAAACGTGCGCCGCCATTATTACGATCTCCAGAACCTGTATCGCGACTCCGTGCTGGCGGTATCCAAGCAGGGCAGCGAGGAGTGGCTTCACCTGAAGATGGATATCCTCAGCGCCCGGCGCCAGTTCCAGGAAGCCCTCCGCATCAGCGACAAGTGGCTCCACAAAGTCAAGGAGGGCACCCACGAATATGCCTATGCCGCTTTCTACCGCTCCGTGTGCTACGACCACCTCGACAATGATCAGCTGGCCCACTACTGGCTCGGCAAGTCGGCCATTGCCGATATCCGCTGTGCCGTGAACAATCAGGCCTCGCTCCTCTTCCTGGCTGATCATCTGGCCAATGAAGGCGACGTCGAGCATGCCCGCCGCTACATGGAATTCTCCATGAAGCAAAACCGGGTATTCTATCCCCGCATGCGCACCTATCAGATCGATCCCGTCATCAACATCACCGAGAAGAGCAATCAGGCTGCGCTGTCGTGCGACAAGACCCTGCTCTTCATCGCGGGCGGCATCATCGTCCTACTGCTCTTTGTCCTCTTCATCGTCATCCTGAAGAGGTATCGCACCAAACCGTAATACAATTAAAAACAACACAAAATGAAAACGCTGATGTTTGCAACACTACTGTCCTTCCTGTTCCCGAAACCGGCGGCTGCGCAGGACTTCCATTTCAACGAGGTGAACTACACCCCTGAGAAGACCCAGTTCGTACTCTTTGCCCCCAACGATGCCAAGCGCGTCACCCTCCGCCTCTATCGCGATGGGCAGGGAGGCAAGGCCGTCAAGACCATCAAGATGCAGCGCACTGCCAACGAGCAGTGGCAGGCTGATGTCCGAGGCAATCTGATGGGACAGTTCTACACCTTCGACGTGGGCCTCGGCGAGTGTCCGGGCGTCTTTGCAAAGGCCGTGGGAGTCAACGGCAAGCGCGGCGCCATCGTCGACCTCCGTGCCACCGATCCCGAAGGTTGGGCACAGGATCGCCATCCCGTCACCAAGTCGCCTGCCGATCTCGTCATCTACGAGATGCACCACCGCGACTTCTCTATCGCCCGCCCCGATGCCCGCTATAAGGGAAAGTTCCTCGCCCTCACCGAGCCCTGGGCCATCAGCCACCTCAAGGAACTAGGCGTCAATGCCGTCCATATCCTCCCTAGCTACGACTACGGCTCGGTGGATGAGACGCGCCTCAGCGACAACAAGTACAACTGGGGCTACGACCCTGTGAACTACAACGTGCCCGAGGGAGGCTACTCCACCGATCCTTATGCCCCGGAAGTGCGCATCCGCGAATTCAAGCAGATGGTGAAGGCGCTCCACGATGCCGGCATCCGCGTCATCCTCGACGTGGTGTATAACCACACCTACGACATCGAGCACTCCAACTTCCAGCGCACCTACCCCGACTATTACTATCGCAAGACCGCCGACGGACAGTATAGCAACGGCTCAGGCTGTGGCAACGAGACCGCCTCTGACAAACCCATGATGCGCAAGTTCATGCTCGAAAGCGTCAAGTACTGGATCGACGAATACCACATCGACGGCTTCCGCTTCGACCTCATGGGCGTCCACGACATCGAGACGATGAACCAGATCCGCTCGATGGTCGACGCCATCGACCCCACTATCTTCATCTACGGCGAGGGCTGGAGCGCAGGCGCCTGTGCCTATCCCCAGGAAAAGCTCGGCATGAAGGCCAACATCCCGCAGATGCCAGGTATCGCCGCCTTCAGCGACGAGATCCGCGATGCCCTCCGAGGCCCATTCTCCGACGATAGGCAGACTGCCTTCATCGGTGGTATCGCCGGCCATGAGGAAAGCCTCAAGTACGGCATCGCCGGCTGTATCGCCCACCCGCAGATCGACATGACGAAAGTGAACTATTCTACCGCGCCCTGGGCCACAGAACCCACGCAGATGATCTCCTACGTCTCCTGCCACGACGACATGTGCCTCGTCGACCGCCTCAAGGCCAGCATCCCCGGCATCACCGAGGCCGAGCTTATCCGCCTTGACCTGCTCGCACAGACCGCCGTCTTCACCGCGCAGGGAGTGCCCTTCATGCTCGCCGGCGAAGAGATGCTGCGCGACAAGCAGGGTGTACACAACAGCTTCGAGTCGCCCGATGAGATCAACCACATCGACTGGAGCCGCAAGGCCACCCACCCCGAGGTCTTCGCCTACTACAAGAACCTCATCCGGCTGCGCCACAACCATCCCGCCTTCCGTCTGGGCAATGCCGACCTCGTGCGCAAGCACCTCGAATTTATCGATGCCCCCGAGGCCGCCGTTGCCTTCCGCCTGAAAGGCTATGCAGGCCGCGATGACTGGCGCAACATCATCGTCATCCTCAACGCCGGCAAGCAGCCCGCCACTGTCGCCATTCCCGAAGGTGCCTACACCGTCGTCTGCCGCGATGGTCAGATCAGCGAAAGCGGACTCGGCGAATTATCAGGTTCGCAGGCTACCGTTGCCCCTCAGTCAGCCCTCATCCTGCACCAATAACGCGGTGTTGAGGGGCTGTTGCGAGGTTTTATCATCAATTAACACTTTATTTGATGCAGTTTCGGGGAAAATTGCGTATCTTTGCATCCGCATCAATTAAGCATTACTATTTTTCTAAACAAATAAAGTATGAACAACATTCCCGTAATTAAGATCGGTATCGTGGCTGTGAGCCGCGACTGTTTCCCCGAGTCATTGGCAGTTAACCGCCGTAAGGCCGTTATCGCTGAGTATGAAAAGAAGTTTGGTAAGGAAGGTATCTACGAGTGCCCCATCACCATCGTTGAGAGCGAGATCCACGCTCAGCAGGCCCTCGAAGATGTAAAGAAGGCAGGTTGTAACGCCCTCTGCGTATATCTTGGCAACTTCGGTCCTGAGATCTCTGAGACCATGATTGCCGACTGGTTCCAGGGCCCGACGATGTTCTGCGCTGCTGCTGAGGAGACTCAGAAGGATCTGATCGACGGTCGTGGCGACGCTTACTGCGGTATGCTGAACGCCAGCCAGGCTCTCTCTCTGCGCAAGACACGCGCTTACATCCCTGAGGAGCCCGTAGGCGACGCTGGTCAGTGTGCTGAGATGATCCATGAGTTCCTGCCAATCGCCCGCGCTATCGTAGGTCTGCAGAACTTGAAGATCATCAGCTTCGGTCCCCGTCCCAACAATTTCCTGGCTTGTAATGCACCTATCCGTGCCCTCTATGATCTCGACGTTGAGATCGAGGAGAACTCAGAGCTCGATCTGCTCGAGGCATTCCAGAAGCACCAGGGCGACCCGCGCATCGATGATGTTGTGAAGGATATGGTGGCAGAGCTCGGCACAGGCAACAAGATTCCTTCAGTGCTGCCGAAGCTCGCCCAGTATGAGCTGACACTCACCGACTGGATCGAGGCTCACAAGGGCTCACGCCAGTTCGTGGCTATGGCCAACAAGTGCTGGCCTGCTTTCCAGACCATGTTCGGCTTCGTACCCTGCTACGTGAACAGCCGTCTCACCGGTCGTGGCATCCCCGTAGCCTGCGAGGTTGATATCTATGGCGCACTGTCAGAGTACATCGGAACCTGTATCTCTCAGGATGCCGTTACCCTGCTCGACATCAACAACACCGTTCCTCAGGATATGTACGAGGAGAGCATCAAGGGCAAGAAGTTCGCTTGCGACACCTATACCGAGAAGGAAATCTTCATGGGCTTCCACTGCGGTAACACCGCTTCTTCTAAGATATGCAACTGCCAGATGTGCTTCCAGCGCATTATGGCCCGCGCTCTGCCTGTAGAGGTGACCAACGGTACCCTCGAGGGTGACATCCAGCCAGGTTTGGCTACGGTATACCGCCTGCAGTCAACAGCCGACACCAAGCTCCGCGCTTACATCGCTCAGGGCGAGGTCATCCCGGTAGCTACCCGCTCGTTCGGTTCTATCGGTATCTTCGGTATCAAGAACATGAGCCGCTTCTATCGTCACGTCCTCATCGAGAAGCACTACCCACACCACTGCGCCGTCATGTTCGGCCATCAGGGCAAGTATCTCTGGGAGGTTCTCAAGTACATGGGCATCCCCGTTGACGAGATCGACTACAACTTCCCGAAGGGCAACTTCTATCCCACCGAGAATCCGTTTGCATAATCCCCTTTGCAAACCGTCAGATAAGAGGTGTGTCACATTTGGCACACCTCTTTTTTATGCATCTCATACCCAACCCCGCCGCATCGCTTTTTGGGGCTTTTTTGGGGGATGATGTGACAACTGTGTCAAAGGTGCGGCTATTTGTTACAAAATCCCCAGAGGTGTAATACAAAATGGGAGGTGATCTACGACGGTCGCATCAACGACAAATTAGCCCCGAAGAATGGAGCCACTCTGACTCTCGACATCCAGAAGCTTGGCAATTACAAGTATTACCGCATCGAGTGCTATGGCAACGCGATTGACTACAGCCTCGCCGAGTTCAAGTTCAACTACTAATTTCCTCACTCTCTCTTAAAAAGAAAAGCGGGCCTTGCGGCTCGCTTTTTTTGTGCCTTATTGCGGCGGAGCTAGGCCTCAGTGGGAGCATTTTGCGACAGATTCGAAAGGTTTTGGTTGGTGTTTGTCGCATTTGGGGGATGGTGTCGCAGCAAGCTCGGAAAAAATATGGCTAAATGTTTGGTATGTGACAAATAATTGCCTTAACTTTGCAGCGATATTAGACAATTTAGAGACATAAAAAATAAAAAGATGAAATCAATTAAGAAATCCGTACTATTCGTACTCACTGGCATCTTGGTTGCCATCAGCTTCACAGCTTGTTCTGATGAAAACGACAATCCGGTTCAAGTAACCGCCCCCTCTTCTATAATCTACCCCGCCTCGGATGTGCACGCAACGGCATCTGGCTACGTGAAAGTGAAATTCAACAAGCAAGCGGGCTCACTTACCAACAGCAATGAGTTTAAGCCCGAGGACTTGGAGATCGTGCCTGTGTCGGAAGGCGAAGCAATCACCTTGTCGACTGGCGAGGCCGGAGAAGACGGCAAGAGTATATGGTCTATGTACAAATGGGTGACGCTGAACTATCGCTGCATCACCGCCGACGGTTCGATGAAGGATCTCTCCGAGTTGGTCGTATGGCCTTATCGCTGGGGTTCCGACCGCACACCAAGCCAGCTGATGATCGGCTGCCACAGTACCATTTCCAGCGACGAGCAGCGCCCCACCAACTTCAGCAAGATGTCGAGTGCAGGCGAGATCAATATGCTGGCGCTCTTTGCCAGCGTTCTCAGCCAGAATGCACTGGTGATTGTGCCCGACTACGAGGGCTACGGCTCTACCGTAACCTCTCCCCACCCTTACCTGAACCGTGAGCTCACGGCAGAGCAGGTGGTAACGGGCGCGAAGGCAGGACTGAGCTATTTTGAGGGCGAGGTGATGAAGATGGCCGACAACTGGTCGGGTGCTGTCATCGGCTATTCTCAGGGCGGTGCAGTGGCAGCCAGTGTGTTGCGCTACTGTCAGCAAAAGGGTGACAACTCTCTCCGCGTGAAGGGTGCCGTATGCGGCGATGGCCCATACGATCCCGTGGGCACACTGAAGCGCTATATCGCCATGGACAAGCTCTATATGCCCATTGCCCCCACCTTGATGCTGAAGGGCGCCATCGACACTGACCCGGAAATGAAGGCCGCAGGATGCGAGTATCTGGACTTCGTGACCGACAAGTTCTACAAGACAGGCATCTTCGAGATGATTGCGGCCAAGCAGGCATCGACTGACGAAATTCAGACCGCTCTGCTGAACCACTCCCTCAAGTATGGTGACAACGACGGCTTCGTGATGAAGGCAAAGACCAGCGAAGGCTTCCTGCCTTACACCCAGAACAATCTTGTTGATGCCAGTGGCAAGCAGCGCGACTTCAAGCTCGACAACGGCAAGGGCAACAACTTCTGCACCGTTGACCAGTGTCTCAAGCCTGGTGTGATTGCCTTCTTCCGCGACGGCACCATCCTAGGCGATGTGCCCGAATCGAAACTGAAGGCACTGGAGAAATCGCTGGCAAAGAATGCGCTGACAGCCGACGGATTCGTGCCTGGACACGGCTTCACCTTCTTCCACTCCACAGGCGACGAGATAGTGCCCTTCTGCAACCTCGAAACCGTGCGCACCGACTGGGGCACAGATCAGATCAAGTCGCTCTCATTCCAGTCGTACATCTCGCTGCACGTAGCTACTGGTGCCGTATTCTACCTATACTACTGCGGAAGTCTGGTAGACGAGATCCTCAACGACAAGTGGGCTCCCAGCGAGCAGTCCGTCGGATAATCCTATCAATAGATCACCCTGCCAAAGCCTGACGGTTTCGACTTCCAGAAATGTTCGTTCATCCTTGGTGCCAAGGTGGAGCAAGACGAGCGGGGCATCTATGACAGTAACTATTATGCCATCAGCATTGCCAAAAAGGGACAAGACCCACACGGCATCGTCATCCCAGGACGCTGGCAGTGGCCTACAGAGAGAACTTGCATCGTCGATGCCTACAAGCAGTTTGCCACCTGGGCACACGATATCTCTGATCCGACAGTCAAGAACTGGTACATGTTCCCCGAGAGCAGTAAGGTCGTCAATAGGTAACCTGACGGCGGAAGGACTCTCGCTGAGGTCAGGACCTGACGAGAAAGTCGCAAGCGACTTTACGTCAGTGCCAGACCCCAGCGAGAGCCGTTTTTTGGTTCTGGGTGAGTTTTCAGTATTCGAGAATGAGCGCCTGACGGGGGGAGAGGGCGAGGGGCTTCGAGATATCCACGTAGCGGCCGGTGAGGATATCCTTGGCGCGAGTGGTAGAGCCTATGACCTCAGCGTAGCGGGCCACATCCATCGTGGCAGCCTTGGAGGTGCCGTTGAGAACGGTGAGGGCGGTACGTCCCTTGTACTGACGGGCGATGACGTAGACACCGTTGACGGGGATGAACTGCGTCTGGGTGCCCTTGATGATCACGTCGTTGCCTTGACGCCAGTGGAGCAGACGGCTCGTCCACTGGAACATGGCCTGCTCAGCCTTGGTGCGGCCCTCCTTCGTAAAGGCATTGTGCTCATCGCCAGGGAAGCCGCCTGGGAAGTCGCATCGCACGTTACCGTCGGTGATCTCCTTCGTGCCGTTCATGAGAATCTCCGTGCCATAATAGAGCTGGGGGATGCGGTTGACGGTGAGCAACAGGGCGAGAGCCTGCTTGAGGGCGAGAGTGTCGCAGCCGTTGCCGAGGAAACGGTCGGTGTCATGGTTCTCGATGAAGGCCATCACACTTGAGGGATTGGGATAGAGGTAGTCATAGACGAAAGAGTTGTAGAGACGGTTCAGACCGTTCCACCAAGCGTCAGTCTCCTCGTGCTTAGCCTGATTGAGCTTATCGAAGAAGGAGAAATCCATGACAGTCTTCAGATAAGAGTTCTCTTTTGCCAGTTTGGAATCCTTCTGCCAAGCAGCTGTATAGGCAGGCTCGGTGACCCATGTCTCGCCCACAGTGTTGAAGTTGGGATACTCGTCGTCGAGTTCCTTCATCCACTGGGCCATACCCTCAGCATAGGCATAGGGATAAGTATCCATGCGGATACCATCGATACCTACGGTCTCAATCCACCAGATAGAGTTCTGGATGAGGTAGCGCATGAGGTGCGGGTTGTTCTGGTTCAGATCGGGCATAGAGGGCACGAACCATCCCTGGACAGTCTCCTTGAGGTCGATCTTGGAGGCATAAGGATCAACGACGGGGGTGAGCTTATACGAGGTCTGAAGATAGGCAGACTTGGCGGGCTCTGAACCGTCGCTGTTGGCGGTGAAGCCAGTCATAGGGTCGCGCCCGCTCTGCTTCTCTGTGAGCCACTCGGGGGTGTTGAGCCAATCCTTTGAGGGCATATCCTGAATCCACGGGTGCTCGAAGCCACTGTGGTTGAAGATCATGTCCATCACAATCTTCAGTCCCTTGGCGTGGGCCTCGTCGCAGAGGCGCTTGTAGTCGGCATTCGAGCCGAAGCGTGGATCCACCCTATAATAATTTGTGGTGGCATAGCCGTGATAAGTGGAATAGCCGTTCTTGGAGTCGGGCGAATTGTTCTCGAGAACGGGTGTGAACCAGAGGGCGGTGACACCGAGTTCCTTGAAGTAGTCGAGGTGTTCGCGGATGCCGTTGAGATCGCCGCCATGACGGAGACTGGGTTTCGAGCGGTCCTCTACGTAGGAGCGCATGCCAGCCACCTGGGCAGGATGATTGGCACCCTGTGCAAAACGGTCGGGCATCAGCATGTAGAGCACGTCGGCATTGGTGAAGCCCATGCGCTCCTCGCCTCTCTTCTCGCGGGCCTTCAGCTGATAGGGAATCTTCGTCTTGCCGAAGTTGAGGGTCATGGTGCCGGGCTTGGCATCACGGAGATTCATGTAGACGAGCAGGTAGTTAGGCGAATCGAGGCGCACGAGACTATCGATGGTGACACCCGGATAGTCGGTGGTGACGGTAGCCACATTCCGGATGTCGGGGCCATAGACCATCAGCTGCACCGAGGGGTTCTTCATCCCCACGTACCAGTCGGTAGGCTCGATGTTGGTTACTACTTCCTTCCTTGCTGCACTCATTGTCAATACGTTTGCCATCATTATGGCGGTCACAAATAAAATCTTTCGCATAGCTGTTTTTAGTTTATTCTCTGTGTGTGCAAAGATAGGCATTTTTGCGCATCGTTGTGCGTTTCGTTTGCCGATTTTAGGTGGTTATCGAGGATAAACGTTTGCACAAAGACAGAAAAAAGTCGCAACATCTTATGGATAATAAAAAGATTTTGCGTATTTTTGCAGTCAGAAACTGAAACTATCATGATGATGAAGAAACTTAAAGCAATGATTCTGGCAACGGCAGGTTGCCTGTTGATGAGCGTCGCCCAGGCACAGAGCGTGCGGGAGACCATCCGTCTGGACAAGGGATGGAAGTTCAAACTGGGGCATGCTGCCGATCCGCAGAAGGATTTCGGCTGCGGCACGGAGTACTTTAACTATCTGACGAAGGCGAACTCTATCCACAACGAAGGGCCTTACGCACAGAAGTTCGACGATGCAGACTGGGAGGAGATCCAAGTGCCCCACGACTGGGTGGCTACCCTGCCTTACGCCCCCGAGGCCAGTCATTCTCACGGCTATAAGACCGTGGGCTGGAAGTATCCGGAAACAAGCGTGGGCTGGTATCGGAAAAATGTAAGAATTGAAAAAAGTAATAATGTAAATAATGATGGGGTGCCTTGCAGTTACTATCTGCGCTTCGACGGTATCTTCAGGAATGCCCAGGTATGGTTCAACGGCTTCTATATGGGTACGGAGCCCAGCGGCTATGCCACCCAGATGTATGACATCACGCCTTATATAAAATATGGTGAGGACAACCTGATCTGTGTGCGGGCAGATGCCTCGCTCGAAGAGGGCTGGTTCTACGAGGGAGGAGGCATCTACCGCGACGTGTGGCTGGAGAAGAAGGCCCTGGTGAGCGTAGCACCCTTCGGCACCTTCGTCTATGCCAAGATGCAGAAGCCATATACCCTGGCAGAGATGACGGTAGAGACCGAGGTGAAGAACGACGGTCTGGAGGTGAGCCAGTGTGAGGTAGCCCAGCGCCTGCTCGACGCTGAGGGCAAGGAGGTGGCGAAGACCATGCCAAAGTCACTCCTCCTGAAGGCGAAGGAGACCGTAAGTTGCAAGCAGCAGTTCATCGTCAGAGAGCCTCATCTCTGGAGCCCCGCCGATCCCTATCTCTACCAGGTGGAGACCACCATCACGCAGCAGGGCAAGGTGACAGACTGCTACCTGACGACTACAGGTATCCGCGACATCGCCTTCGATGCAGAAAAAGGCTTCTTGCTAAACGGACAGCCGCTGAAGCTGAAGGGTGTGAACATGCATCAGGATCATGCCGGTGTGGGGGCTGCCATCCCCGATGCCTTGCAGGCATGGCGCATCAAACAGCTGAAGGCCATCGGCTGTAATGCCTATCGCGCCTCGCATAACCCGATGACCCCTGCCCTGCTCGACGTTTGCGACAGAGAGGGTATCCTGGTCATCGACGAGAACCGTCTGATGGGTATCAACGAGGAGCACCTGCGGCTGCTGGAGCGCCTGATCAAGCGCGACCGCAACCACCCCAGCATCATCCTCTGGAGCGACGGCAACGAGGAATGGGGACTGGAGAACACGGTTCAGGGTATCCGTGTGGCCGAGGCCATGCGCGAATACACGAAACTCTTCGACCCCACGCGCCACAGCACTGTGGCTAATGCAGGCGGCACAGAACTCATCAAGGGACTCGACGTGGTGGGCTTCAACTATATCATCCAGAACGACGTAGACAACCGCAAGCAGGCGAACCCGCAGTGGAAAATCGTAGGCACGGAGGAGACGACAGGCTGCGGCACACGCGGCTGGTATTTCAACACACCAGAATATCCCGGACGTATGGTCTCCATGAACCGCGACACCACCCATCACCATGTGGAGAACGTGATCGAGCGCGGCTGGCAGTTCTATGCAGAGCGCCCATGGGGCGCAGGACTCTTCTACTGGACAGGCTTCGACTATCGCGGCGAGCCCAATCCCCTGAAATACCCCGCCACAGACTCAGAATTCGGCATCCTGGACTACTGCGGTTTCCCGAAAGACGAGGCCTACTACCTGAAGTCGTGGTGGACGGAGGAACCCACGCTGCACATCTTCCCCCACTGGAACCTGCAAGGGCATGAGGGTGAAGAGGTGGAGCTCTGGGCCTACAGCAACTGCGATGAGGTGGAGCTTATCGTGAACGGCAAGAACCTGGGGCGGCAGACGGTGCCCTGCAACGGCCATCTGAAGTGGAAGGCCACCTATCAGCCCGGTAAGGTAGTAGCCATCGGCTACGAGAACGGCAAACGCGTGATGACACAGACCATCGAGACCACGAAGCCTGCCGCAAAGACTGTACTGAAGGCAGACAGAAAGACGATTGCTGCCGACGGCAGGGATCTTTCAGTCGTAACTATCGAGGTACAGGATCAGAAAGGACGCCTGGTGCCCGACGCCTGTCCGAAACTGACGTTCCGTCTGGAGGGTAACGGCCGTATCCTCGGCGTAGGCAACGGTGATCCGATGTACTTGGGCGAAGACCATCCGAAGGAGAAAGACTGTAAGACCTTCAGCATCCCCGCCTTCAACGGTCTGGCACAGATCCTGATACAGAGCAGCGACGAGGCAGGCACCCTGCAACTGAGCTGCGAGAGCGACGGCTTGAAGACATCGACCATCCAGATCGTCAGCCTTTGAACTCGGTGGGCGTTATGCCAAACTGCTTCTTGAAGACGACAGAGAGATGAAAGATAACCAGCAAGAAAAGTTCCCTATCGTTGATGAAGAGGGAACTGTGATAGGACAGGCTACGCGTGGCGAATGCCATAATGGCTCGCGACTGCTACACCCCGTGGTGCATCTGCATGTGTTCCGCTCGGGTGACTTATATCTGCAGAAACGTCCGGAGTGGAAGGATATCCAGCCAGGGAAATGGGATACAGCCGTAGGGGGACATATCGACTATGGTGAAAAGCCAGAGGAGGCCTTGCATAGAGAGGTGCGTGAGGAACTTGGTATCAGTGATTTCACACCGACGTTCATGGGTAAATATGTGTTTGAAGGTAAGCGCGAAAGAGAATTAGTGTACGTGTATCGCACAACCTATGACGGCCCTATTCAGCCTTCAAAAGACGAACTCGACGGTGGCCGTTTCTGGACGATCCAAGAAATCAGGGAAGCAATGGGACAAGAGGTATTGACGCCCAACTTCGAGAGTGAATTCCAACGTTTCTTCAGCAGATTATTGATGAATCAGATTGACAGGATTAAGACGATGGAACATCACATGGATCGTGCTTCGCGGGCTGTGATGCAACTTTCTACAGCTCTTGACGACTATGCCGAGGCGCAGAAGTCTCTCCGTGAGTTGGAGGACTACTATGGTAGCGACGATTGGAAGCAGGACTTTGCTGACGATGAGGCAGGCTTGTTGCCACAAGGCTTAAGACGTGGTGTACTCAGCGAGGATGGTATTTGGAACTTGCTAGAAGACAGTCGTTCCCTCAACACCCGCATCAAGGAATTAATTGATTGAGCTACAACTTCTCTCCGCAATGTGAGCAATATCGGTCATCGTCGCGCACCATGGCATCACAACGCGGACAGTGCCCGTCCTTCGGTTTTTCCTTCGTCTCGTCAATAATGTTGGCTGTCACAATTCCTGTAGGTACGGCAATGATGGTATAGCCCAGCAGCATGACGAATGCCGAGAGCAATCGCCCGAGGGGAGTAACAGGCGTGATGTCGCCATATCCCACAGTGGTCATCGTGACAATGGCCCAATAGACCGATGTGGCCAGATCCGTAAATTGTGTCTCGGGCTGTCCGTTCTCAACCATAAACATCAGTGTGCCCAGACAGATGTCCAGTATCAGTACAAACAAGAAATAAACGGAAATCTTGGTGAGACTTTTCTGAAGCGAGCGCATCAGCATATACCCCTCGTTGATGAAGCTGAACAACTTGAAGATGCGGAAGATACGGATGAAGCGGAACGAACGCAGCAGAATCATATACCTCGCATGGGGCAGGAAATACGAGAGATAAGGCGGCAATGTGGATAGCAAGTCGATGACACCAAAGAAACTCAGCACGTAGTCGCGAGGTCGTGGTGAGCAATAGACACGGGCTATGTACTCTACCGTAAAGAAGAAGGTCAGCAGATACTCCAGTATTTCCAGCACCAACTTAAAGGTACGGGCTAGCGAGGGTATCGTCTCGATGAATGAGATGATGATGCTCAGCGAGATAGCTATTATCAGTGTGATATCAAAAATACGTCCAACCGGATGCTCCGATTCGAACATGATGCTATACAGCTTTTCTTTCTCAAGCCATTGTGGTTTCTTCATACTTACTAAAATTCAGCCGTTTCGTTTGCAAAAATACAAAATAATCATTAAATAAACGGAAAAGTTTCTTTTTTTTCGTACCTTTGCATCAAATCTATAGAAAAAATGGAGAGAATCAGGCCCCAACACTATAGGCTCTATCATAAAAAGTATGTAGCACCATGGATCAACATGGCACTAAAGGTCACTGGCTTTATGGCTAATGTTGGTGCCCTGTGTGTGATCGTAGGTGCTGTTCTGGAAATGGGGTTTGAGTTGTCGGAACGGCTGAAAAGCGAGTTTGACTTGGTTTTTCTCTGGGCTTGGAACATGTTCCTGCTTGAGCGTGTCTGTCATCTGCTCCTGGCAAAACCCGGGCAGAGGAAATCTGCTTACAGTTTCTTGGGATGGATCATCAACGGACTGTTGACGCTTACACTGATTCCTATCATCCTCTATCTCCTCGGCATAAACGACGATACCGGTCTGATAAAGATACTGGAGAACAAGACGATATACCTGTTGATATTGTTATTGATCTCCTTCATCGAACTGTCCGATGCTGTCATCACCTCACTGGGCAGAAAGTCTAACCCCGCCCTGATGATGGCCGTCAGTTTCCTGTTCATCATCATGGTAGGCTCTGGTATGCTACTGATGCCTCGCTGTATTCAACATGGTGTCCACCTCTCTTGGATAGACTCGCTGTTCACGGCTACCAGTGCAGTTTGCGTGACGGGACTCACGACCATTGACGTGCCCAGCACGTTTACCTGCTTGGGACAACTGATAGTCATGCTGCTTATCCAGGTGGGCGGACTGGGCGTGATGACCATCACCAGCTTCTTCGCCCTCTTCTTCATGGGGAACACGAGCATCTACAACCAGATGCAGGTGCAAGACATGGTGAGTTCAAAATCACTGGCCTCGCTATGGTCCACGCTGCTCAACATCATTGGCTTCACGGCATTTCTGGAACTGGCAGGGGCAGTGATGATTTTCCTGAATATTCACGGCACGATAGGTCTGGATCTCAGGCATGAGTTGTTCTTCAGTGTGTTTCATGCAGTTTCAGCTTTCTGCAATGGCGGCTTCTCCAACTATCAGGACGGTATGAGCGCTCCCGTGCTGATGGAAGGTCACAGCTGCCTCTATATCATTCTTGCGCTGCTGATAATCTTTGGTGGTATCGGCTATCCCGTGCTGGTCAATTTGAAGGCTGCTGTCTCGAGACATGCTAAAGTGCTATGGAAATGGATCAATGGCCATCGCTACGCCAGTCTGAACATTCCCAACCTGTTCGACTTGAACACGAAGATCGTGCTGCGAACCACCACCCTGCTGATTGTCATCGGCACAGTGCTCATCGCATTCTTTGAGTGGGACAATACTTTCGCAGGGATGCCGATACATGAGAAACTGACTCAGGCGTTTTTCAACGCCGTCAGTCCTCGTACAGCAGGATTCATCAGTGTGAACCTCAACCACATGTGCATCCAGTCTGTCTTCATCTACACGGTATTGATGTGGATAGGCGGTGCATCGCAGTCAACGGCTGGTGGTGTGAAGGTCAACGCCTTTGCCGTAGCCTTCCTCAATATCCGTGCTATTATCCACGGCACCACCCGTGTGGAATTTGCAGGACGTGAACTGTCATCAGATTCTATCCGTCGTGCCAATGCTGCAGTCTTCGTCAGTCTCATTGTGCTGGGCATCTTTATATTCCTCATCACCCTCACCGAACCGAATCAGCCCTTGAAGGCCATCGTCTTCGAGTGCGTGTCAGCCTTCGCTACGGTAGGTTCGTCATTAGGCCTCACCCCTGATTTGCACGACACCAGCAAAGCGCTGATTGTGGTGCTGATGTTCATAGGTCGTGTGGGCTTGGTGACGATGGCGCAGGGTCTGCTGAAACAGTATAAGAACCAGAATTACAAATTACCCCAAGACAATATCACCATATCATGAAGTGTATTATTATCGGATTAGGAACATACGGCAGGGTGCTGGCAGACGAAATGTCTGCCCTAGGCCATGAGGTCATTGCCGCCGACAGTGACGCCAGCCGTGTAGAGAGAGTGAAGGACATCTGTGATGCCGCATTCCAGATTGATGCCTGCGACGAGCTGGCCCTGAACGTACTGCCGCTGAAGAAAGTCGATGTCGTCATCGTGGCGATTGGCAGCAATCTGGGAGCCTCCGTCCGTGTGGTTGCGCTGTTGAAGAAACAGGGGGTTAATCACATCTATGCGCGTGCCAACGACTATGTGCACAAGAGCATTCTGCAGGCGTTCGACATCGAGAAGATATTGATTCCAGAGGAGCGTGCCGCCCGCTCATTGGTACGCCAGATGGATCTGGGCGTGAAGACCGACCTCTTCCGTGTAGATGACACCTATTGCGTATACAAATTCTACATCCCTGAGAAATTCATCGGACTCCACGCCAACGACCTTCATCTCTACGAGGAATATCATCTGAAAATCATTGCCGTCAAGAAAAAGAAGAAGGTGCAGAATTTCATAGGCATCGAGTATAATGCCTCTGTCGTTGTCAACACCACAGAAGACAGTCAGCCATTGGAACCCGATGACGTGCTAGTATGCTACGGCAAGGAATCGGACTTCCGAAAACTATGCCGGCTATTGTAATTGTAAATCTCGGTTATAAATTTTTAAATATGAAAAAGAGTAAGTTATCGCGCCGCATCACTTGGCGTGTCATCGCAATTATATCGTTCTTCAATGTGCTTATCGGTGGAGCCATTGTCGCGTTCGTCTTTATATTCTCACTCGGCAACGGCAGCATGCGCGGGCAGTACGTAACCGACGGCATTGCCGGCAATGTTGAGACCATGCTCCAATTGGCAAAGACCGTTACTTTTAATAACCGTACCGACATAGAAGACAATATGGACAGTCCTGAACATGTCTTCGACGCATTGGAGGAAATTATAAAGATCAACAAGCGCCTCCCAGGTTGTTTTGCTGCCTTTGAGCCTGATTACTTCAAAGGTCAGGGCCGATGGTTCGAAGCCTATGCCTACTACACCGACAGTACGCACATTGAGAGCCGGCAGATTGGTTCTCCACAGCACGACTATTTCAATGGCCCGTGGTATCAGCAAGGACTGGCCTTAGAGCGTGACGACGACGGCTTCCTGACAGACTTGTACTACGATGACACTGTCAACAGCCGTATGTTCTGCAGTTATGTCGTACCCGTCTTCGATCGTCAGGGTCGCAAAGTAGGCGTATATGGCGTTGACCTGAGTCATGAACTGCTGAATGTAACCATCGACGAAACGATGAGAAATGTCAAGAAGGAATTCTACGTTGACGCTCAAAGCAACATTGCTTATAAAGATGACATTTATTTCTCCATTCAGATTATCGACAGCAAGGGCAACAGGATTGCCGGTTCCGACTCCCTCGACATCAGTATGCTCAAAAGCGAAAAAGAGATTGTGGATGCCGAACTTGACATGGAGGACCTGAAAGGTACGCCCTATTATATCAATGCCAAGCAGTTAGGCGGTACAGGCTGGACGCTGGTTGTGTTCCAGCATCGCGACCTTGTGTTTATATGGGGTGAGGTGCTTGCCGTCATCATCCTCATCTGCATGGGCATCGGCTACCTTGTCATATTCTTCTTTACGACCAGGAGCATCCGCCGTGCCACTCAGCCGTTGGCATTCCTGTCAGAGTCGGCTCAGGAGCTGGCTAAGGGTAACTTCGACGCATCACTGCCCACGTTCAAGCACAACGACGAAGTAGCCCAGTTACGTGATTCGTTCGGCACCATGCAGCAGTCGCTGAAACAGTATATGGAGGATCTCAAGGCATCGACTACCGAGAAGGCTTCGATGGAGCGGGAATTGCACATTGCCCACAATATCCAGATGTCGATGTTGCCTAAGACATTCCCCGCCTTCCCCAATCGCAAAGACATTGAACTCTATGCTGCGCTGGTGCCCGCCAAGGCCGTAGGCGGCGACCTCTACGACTTCTTAATCCACGATGAGAAGCTGTTTTTCTGCATCGGCGACGTGTCGGGTAAGGGCATACCAGCCTCTCTGGTCATGGCTGTCAGCCGTACGCTCTTCCGCAATGTCACTGCCCACACCGCCGAGCCGGACCATATTGTGGAAACAATGAACAAGAGTATATGCGATGGCAATGACAACTTTATGTTCGTCACGCTGTTCGTAGGTGTACTTGACCTTCAGACGGGCCATCTGAGCTATTGCAATGCCGGCCATGATGCACCTTATGTCCAAGGCGAACTGCTGCCCTGCATCCCGAACCTGCCCATTGGTGTCAAGCCAACCTTCCAGTACATCAACCAGGAAGCAGACATAAAATCCGGAGTAAACGTCTTTCTTTATACCGATGGACTGACAGAGGCAAAAAATGCAGATAACCAGTTCTTTGGACAGCAACGCATCACGGATATCGTCACTGCCTTCGAAGGCTCACCACAAGAGCTGATCGAGACGATGACTGCAGCCGTCCACCAGTTTGTAGGCGATTATGAGCAAAGTGACGACCTGACCATGCTTGCTTTCAAAATTGCAATTGAACAATAGGAAACGGAATTGAACAAATCGGAAAGGGGAAAGGCGGATTTGAACAGGGAGAAAAATCAAAAGAACGCAACAGACAACACCTTTTATCTTTTTTATATACCTTTGCAGCGGAATTCAGAAAAGGATTTCGTAACTTTGTCGGCGCAACATATTAAAAAGGTAAAAACAGTAACATATTTAACAATCGTATGAAGAAAACATTTATGACTTTGGCCCTGGCTGCGGTATGCTGCCTGAGTGCCTCGGCACAGGAGAAACTCTTCAACAGTGCCAGTGTTCAATCACCCGTCATCAACAAGGACGGCACAGTGACATTCAACCTCTTTGCCCCGAAGGCTGTAAAAGTGGAAGTGACAGGTGACTTCCTGCCCACCCAGAAGATGAAGGTGGAGGGCTTTGGCGAGGTGGAAGCCCCAGGCGTGGCCCAGCTCGTGGAAGGCAAGAACGGTGTGTGGAGCTACACCACCGGCAAACTCGCCCCTGAGATGTACAGCTACACGTTCAACATCGACGGTATGACTGGTGTGAAGGATCCTGCCAACATCTACGTGAACCGCGACATCGTATCGTTCACCAACATCTTCATCGTCAGCGACGAGAAGGGTGACAAGGGCGATCTGTATAAGGTAAACGAGGTGCCCCACGGCAACCTCTCTAAAGTATGGTACGACAGCCCCACGCTGAAGATGCAGCGCCGTATGACCATCTATACCCCCGCCGGCTACGACAAGGGCGGCAAGTATCCGGTGCTCTACCTGTTGCACGGCGCCGGTGGCGACGAGAACGCCTGGAGCGAGCTCGGCCGTGCCGCACAGATCCTCGACAACCTGATTGCCACGGGCAAGGCCAAGCCTATGATTGTCGTGATGCCCAATGGCAACCCCAACTGTCAGGCAGCCCCCGGCGAGTGGTCATGGGGCATGTACACCCCAGGCTTCCGTGACAGCGGTACAGGCCCCACAGCCCCCGCTGCAGCATCTATCCCCGAGAGTTTCATGGATATCGTGAACTATGTGGATGCCAACTACCGCACGCTGAAGGATCGCTCTCACCGTGCCGTCTGCGGTCTGTCGATGGGTGGCGGTCATACCTTCCACGTCAGTCTGCTCTACCCCAACAAGTTCGACTACTACGGCCTCTTCTCAGCAGGCTTGCACCTGGGCAAGGGCGGCTTCAACAGTTCGTTTGCAGAGCAGATCAAGAACGATCCCGACTTCGCCCAGCAGAGTGCCCGTCTCTTCGGCAGCAAGCCCAAGCTTTACTGGATGGGTATGGGCAAGACCGACTTCCTCTATCAGAGCACCGTCGACCTGCGCAACTACTGGGATTCGAAGGGTTACAAGTATGAGTATGTAGAGACCGACGGCGGCCACATCTGGCGCAACTGGCGCATCTATCTGACGATGTTCGCCCAGAAGATCTTCAAGTAAGAAGCATCCCCCCCGCCGCAAATCCGCCTCGCACTGGGGTCTGGTACTGACGTAAAGTCGCAAAGCGACTTTCTCGTCAGGCCCTGACCCTAGCGCGAGGCCCCGCCGCAAAAGAATGCTAAGTCTGCAAAAACATCACCTTTCTCCGATTCCCCTCCGCCCTAACCGCGAAATGCACCCAATACGAACCCTTCTTCGAACGTTCGATGAGCAGCTCGTCAAACTCCTGCATGGTATTATCCGCATAATTCAGCAGGATCACCGCATACCGCATTGCCTGCTCAATACCAAACACCTTGATATCCGCTGCGCATCCCGTCAGGTGATTACTCGTAGGACTACCCCCTACCCGCTTATTCACCTCCGGACTTCTGAATCCGCTGTTGATCACGATTGGAACCTTCCCGTTCCCATAAAGGATATTATACATATCCCTCAAGTGCTCTAACCATCCGCAGAGCCGCGTCAGATTCTCAATCTCCTCAGGCCCTGGGTTATTAACTACATTCTTCACGTTCGTTACC
>Ga0256405_10001768_pt1 | contig 55700 bp, 36 predicted proteins | sample RumenRJG_02DNA_FD_189096 | JGI IMG/M metagenome (GOLD analysis project Ga0256405, IMG submission 189096) | Bovine rumen microbial communities from Lethbridge, Alberta, Canada - RJG_02 | ecosystem: Host-associated > Mammals > Digestive system > Stomach > Rumen | place: Canada: Alberta... | reverse complement strand
TACGATTTCATTCAATTCTTTTGCTATCTCAAAATAAAACTGTATCTTTGCAAACAAGAATAGACTATCAACTATTCGACTATCATTATATGGAACAGGAAAAAAGTTTAACTGGTGAGATTGTATTGTACCAGCCGGATGATACCATCAGGCTGGAAGTAAGGATGGATGATGAGACGGTGTGGCTGACACAGGCGCAAATGGCAGAGTTATTTGATAAAACGCCACAGAATGTGACCATGCACATTCGTAATGCTTACGAAGAAGGAGAAATTGAAAAAGAGTCAACCTGTAAGGAATACTTACAAGTTCAAGTAGAAGGGAAACGGAAAGTAAAGCGAATCCAAAAATTCTACAATCTAGATGTTATTATATCAGTTGGCTACCGCGTGAAAAGCCATCGTGGTACAGAATTTCGTAGGTGGGCGACTAAAGTTTTGAAAGAATATCTACTTCAAGGATATGCTGTTAATCAGAATATGCATGGGATACGTCAACAACTATGCTATCAGGACATACGAATCTCTCAGTTAGAAGAAAAAGTAGACTTTTTCGTACAGACCTCATTACCACCCCGGCAAGGAGTTTTCTTCGACGGACAGATATTCGACGCATATCGTTTCGTGTCAGACCTGGTCAGAAAGGCTGACAGACGCATTGTCCTAATAGACAACTATGTGGATGATACCGTGCTTGCCTTGTTGGACAAGCGGAAAGAGGGGGTGTCGGCAACGATATATACCAAATCTATCACAGATCAGTTCCTACTGGACATCAAACGGCATAATGAGCAATATACAAGTATAGAGGTAAAGCAGTTCAACAAGGCTCATGACCGTTTCCTGCTGATAGATGATGAGGTATACCATATCGGTGCCTCCATCAAGGACCTGGGCAAGAAGTGGTTTGCATTTGCCCTGATGAATGATCTTGTTGCAGACAAATTCCTTGAAATGCTGAAGCAATAGACCACCACTGAAGGAAAGACCCTTTGTACATCGGCATTTCTACCTCCCGGCAGCAGGGATAGCAGGGGTAAAGTCGTTTAGTGAAGTGGATCAGGAAGGGTCCTGCGCTTTCTTTCACGTCTCATCTCGAATAAATCCGATACGCCTCCGTGGCTTCGGCTCTCTGGGCTGCAACTCAGCCAATGCCTCGCTGATGGCATCCAATTGCGCCCTCGTCAACTCATTGATGTCGTTCTGATCAGCAAGTGACTCCTCCATGTCCTGCTTGATACGTTTTATCTCATTTTCTATCCTCTCAAACCGTTCAGAGGTATCGGGTAAAGCCGCAATATGGCGAAATGCCACAAAAGCCCGCATGATTTCTATGTTTATCTCAATTGCCGTTTCTGAACGAAGAACACTGCTTAACATAGAAACCCCTAACTCAGTAAAAACATAAGGCATATATTTAATATGCTGACCACGTTTTTCTTTTAAGGTCACAATTTGTGATCTTAAACACTCTTCTTTAGTTAATTGAAACATAAAATCTTCAGGAAAGCGATTTGCATTTCTTTTAACTGACTGATTCAATACTCGAGTTTCCACCCCATACAACTCTGCCAAGTCACGATCCAGCATCACACGCTGTCCACGAATCTCATAGATCTTGTTACGTATCGGCTCTAAATTCTGCTCCATATATTGCTAGTATGATTATAAGTTTTTATTTCTGGGTGCAAAGTTACAGGGAGTATGGAGAAAAAACAAAGAAATTTGTTACATAAACATACCCCATTTGTCTCCACCCTTAAGAAATTCACCTATTGGAGGTGTAATTTATGTTAAAACCAAAAAAGCGACTGGCTAGATCTTCCTCTACCAGTCGCTTGCAGGAAGTGGATCATTCAGAGTCCCCGATTTTCTCTTGCCAAGTGGATCAGGCAGTCATCCCCGAAGGCACTTGCCAGAGTGGATCATTCAGTCCCGCCTTTCGCAACCGCCTTTCGCAATTAGGAAAAACATATAACCTTCTAACATGATGTGGCTCAATTGCCTTTGTGCAAAGGGATTGAGCCATGTTATATGTTGCCCGGACATATAACATACATGTAACATCATGTGTGAGAAGTATGTTATATGTATGTTACATGTTTGCAATCATGTAACATGCCTTAAAGCCTCTGGTTATCGGGGTTTGCGCCCTGTCATGTTATAAGGTTATATGTTTTGCGGAATTCATAAAAATCAGTTACCGACTGAGAGGCATTCAGTTACCGACTGAAGCCTGTTTTCATTACGACTGAAATCTTCATTTGGCAGAGATGCCTCGCATCCCTCACTCCGATATCTGTTATAGGGGTACTCCGATGCCTCCTACGGGTGACGCGAGGCATCCCCATAGGGGTATAGGAGCTATCCCCAAGGGGCATAGGAGGCACCTCCGTCACAAATAGGAGGCACCTTTTCAAAGTGGATTATTGAGCCATCGGCAAAGTTGTTTTGCCATGTGAATCATTCAGTCATCGACGAAGTCGCTTGGCGAACTTCCCCAGTACATTCAGTTCCCCACTCCGCTTCTTGCAGATACAAGTAGCGAGATAGGTGATGGCATAGGAGAGGCGGGCAGTGACGGGGGCGATGTAGGGGAGCCAGAGAAAATCCGTGGGGTGATGGCGGAGGTCATAGGCTAACTGCTTGCGGAAGGTATAGGAGGGATAGTTCTTACCTTTACCACGGCTGTACCACACGATACGGTAGCCGTTCTTCAGGTGCCAGCGGACAGACCATGTGGCAGCGGCATTTGTGGTACATTTCATATAGCGGTACCCCCTTTGCCTCAACCGGGCAACTTCCTCCTGTAGGATCTTGGTGGCAATACCCTGTCGCTTCGCATGGGGAGACACAGCCAAGAAGAAATCAAAAACATACCGGGCTGGATAGCAGTAGAAGCAATGCATTCCCAACACCTCCCCCGTCTCCCTATCCTGCGCCACAAACACCACGGAGCGGTCAATAACCTCTTTGAACTCTTCAAACGACTTGTTGATGAATGGTGCTACAATGTCTAAATCGCGCCACTGCTGAAATGACTGCTGGAACAGTACATAGAGTTTCTCTGTTGATACGCCAGTATTTCTTAATGTATGGATAATTATTTTGCGCATTGCCTATTTCGGAGTCAATGAGTCAGAAATAAAAAGTAAGGACAATAGTTCGCTTACTTCGGTTGTAACATAATTCTGGGGCGCAAGGCTCTAAGCCCTGCGCCCCAGAGTGGCTTGACATTCGATACTTTTACTTATCCGATGTCATCGGTACTACCCTCACCATCGAGAATCTGTGGTTTATCAGGATCTGAGGCGCAAAGCATGCTTACCAGACCCATCTCATATTCCTCTACCTCTGGTTTCTTATAAATTTTCTTGTCCATTTTCTTGTATCTTATTTTAGTTTAAACAATGGGAAGTGCCATGACTGGCACAACCCATTGATATAAAGTTAATAAATGATTTACTTAACAACGTACTTCTTACCGTTCTGGATGTAGATACCCTTCTTGGTAGGATTGTCTACGCGAACACCCTGCAGGTTGTACATCACACCGTCCTTAACAACAGGAGCAGCAATGATGTCATCGATAGCAGTAACGGTCTCCTCCTTCTCGATGTTGCCATCCTCGTCGTGCCATACGACTCTCAGACCAGGAGCAGCGGCAGGCTCTTCCTTAGCGAATACATAGAGAGTATTTGCAGGGATAGTCTTACCAGAGGTGATCTTCAGGAATCCAGTACCCTTAGTTGCAGAGTTTGACCAAGCATAGAGAGACTTGTTACCCGCATCAATAGCTGCGCTTTCCAGAACAAGACGCTCCACAGGTTCACCATTAATCTTCAATACCTGCTCTGCAGGTTCTACCCAAGAGGTAGACTTAGGAAGTCCAACACCTGTTTCTTGCTTCTCATAGCCAAGGTCAGCTTTCTCAGTAATAATCAGAGCTACCTGACCAGCCTTAATATAAGCATAACCACCAGAGGTCTTGAACTGTACCATATCCAAAGTAGAGTTTACATCATCAAGATATGCGTCGTATACCTTAGCATCACTCTTCTTAATCTTAATATTTTCTGTAGCACTTACCCACTTCACATAGTACTTCTCCGCATTCTTGAACTTAACAGGTTCGAACGGTGTTGTAACAGTTGCAGGAGTCTCAATAGAATAAGTAGAGTTTGCAGGAGCTGTAGGATTTGCAGTTACATAATTCTCAGTAGTATAGAATATTACGTCAGAGCATGAAACGAATGCCTTGTCATTAACAATCTTTTTATCAATTGTTAGAGCTGATGGCTTCATAATGAACTTCTTCAGGTTCTCGCAACCACCAAAGGCAATCTCATCGATAGCATCCTCTGTATTAGGAATGGCAACAGGGATAGTGATTTCAGCAATCTTCGTATAAGCAAAGGCATACTTACCAATTGAGGTAAATACATCTTCTGCTCCATGACCGAAAGTCACAGTTGCAAGACTCTCACAGCCATAGAAACAATAGTTAGGAATAACTGCAACAGTCTTGGGGATTGTGACTTTTGTCAGACCTGCTTCCTCGAAGGTGTTAGTACCAAGAGTAGTAGCAGCAGACAAATCGATAGCAGTCAGAGCGGCACAGCCTTTGAAAGCATTATTACCAAAGGTTTTAATCTTGCTGGTGTTGATGGTAGCAAGAGCCACGTCACCCTCGAACTCACTGGCTTTGAGTTTAACGATAGCTGTACTCTGAAGACCATTGACTGTTGTCAGAGCCTTGCAGGCTGCGAAAGAACCGTTAAGGCCGTCCTCATTAGCCTCGAACTTATCAGTCAGAGTAACAGTAACAAGAGTATTGTTCTCCTTTACAGTTTCACCATCAATCAACAGCTTAGCGGGAATGTTTTTAACATTGGTCTTGGTAAAGTCAAGAGCTGTCAGTGCTGTGCCCTGGAATGCCTTAGTGTTGATAGCCTGACTAATTGCAGACTCACCAGTACCAGGATACAGAGAGATTGTTGCCAGTGCTGTGCAGTTTGCAAAAGCAGACTCAGCAATTGTTGTCCAAGTAACAGGCAGCTTAACAGTCTTCAGCGTTGCGTTAACAACTGCGGGAGATGTGTAAGTTGTTCCGAACAGGTTTTTGATTTCAGCTACCTTAGTGTTGCTGAGGTCAAGAGTCTCAATGGCTGTGCCCTTGAATGCAGCGGCTCCAATTGTTACAGCAGCGTCAGCTTTCTCGAATGTAACATCTTTCAGTGCAGTGCAGTTCTCGAAAGCTTTCTCAACAATACTTGTCACAGTCTTAGGCAAACTTACTGATGTGAGTGTGGCGTTTGCAACTGCAGGAGCTGTGAAAGTAGTACCCAGCAGATTGTTAACCACTGCTACCTGAGTCTTGCTGAGGTCAAGAGCCGTAATCTGGGTTCCCTTGAAAGCATTTTCTGCAATCGTTACAAGATCTGTGGCTGCGGTGAAGTTTACAGTTGTAAGATTCTTACAGCCTGTGAAAGCAGCATTTATCGTTGTCAGATTGCCATTGAACGTAACGGAGGTGATGACCTCGTTGTCCTTGAAAGCGTCAGCCTTTATACCGACAACTTTGAATTCCAGCGGCTCAGCACCATCCTCAATTGCAAAATCAACTTTTGCAGGAATCACAAGATTAGCCTGATCACCACCATTCACAAAACCCTTAATCACGGCTGTGCGGTTATCGCCATCCACAGTAGCTGTGAAACGCAAAATGGTGTTAGCACCTTCGTAATTGTCAACAGCCCATCCTGCCAGAGGCAAGAGAGCCATCAGAAACAATAAAAGAAAATTTTTCTTCATACGTTTAACATTTAAATTAATAAAAAAAGTGAATTAATAAATAAACACGTCCCAGTAGACCGACTGCTCCCCTGCCGGTATTTATTTACTAACTAAACGTATGGATACAAAAAAAGACGTGGGAGAAATGTTTCTTTCAGTGCTTATCCCCATCTTCAGGCCTTCGCATTGCCCCTATAGAAGGATAAGCAACTTCAAGCCTGCCCACGTCGTATCTCTATCTATCTCACGCTACGGTACAGCAAACCCTATGCTTATATACACAAATACAGTAAACCCATCAATGGAGTTTACAACTTAATCATATACATATAGGGAAGACAGCCGCAGGCAGATATGATAATCAACCCACGCGGACGTCTCTGTTGCATTACCGCTGTCTATAGTTTCAAAGTTGCGAAGTTTGAAGATGCAGACAGGTAACCGTTCGAAAACGTCCTTTCGAGACTGGTCGTACAACTGACCAGAAGCCTCGATCCATCGATGTTATTGTTCGTGCCCGCCCTCTCGTGGACAGGTTTCGGGTGCAAATTTAAACAATTATTTTAAACTGACAAATAATTTTAAAGAAAAATCACACTTAAAGGCAAAAAAACTTGATATTCCCCTACTTTGTCGGAAGAATAGCCCCGAAGAAAAAAGAAGCCCCGGACGGTCTGTCCAGGGGCTTCTTATATAATATAATAAGGTGTATTATCCTAACTTACCGTCAGAACCAAGTACCTCCTTGATCTTGTGGATGTACATCTTCTTCATGTTCTCACGAGCGGGCTTCAGATACTGACGAGGATCGAAGTGATCAGGATGCTCAGCGAGATACTTACGGATGGCAGCGGTCATGGCAAGACGAGAGTCAGAGTCGATGTTGATCTTGCAGACAGCGCTCTTGGATGCCTTGCGGAGCTGCTCCTCAGGAATACCTACAGCGTCGGGCAGGTTACCACCGTACTTGTTGATCGTGTCAACCTCGTCCTGTGGAACGGAAGAAGAACCGTGGAGCACGATGGGGAATCCAGGAAGCTTCTTCTCGATCTCAGCCAGCACGTCGAAAGCGAGTGGAGGAGGAACGAGCTTACCAGTCTTCGGGTCACGTGTGCACTGCTCGGGCTTGAACTTATAAGCACCATGAGAAGTACCGATGGAGATAGCAAGAGAGTCGCAGCCTGTGCGGGTAGCGAAGTCGATCACCTCCTCGGGCTTGGTGTAGTGGCTTACCTCAGAGGCAACCTCATCCTCAACACCAGCGAGGACACCGAGCTCACACTCTACGGTAACATCATACTTGTGTGCATACTCCACAACCTGACGAGAGATCTTGATGTTCTCCTCGTAAGGCAGTGAGGAACCGTCGTACATCACTGAAGAGAAGCCCATGTCGATACAATCCTTGCAGAGCTCGAAGCTGTCACCGTGGTCAAGGTGAAGCACGATCTCGGGTTTCTCACAACCCAGCTCCTTAGCATAAGCCACAGCACCCTCAGCCATGTAGCGGAGGATAGTAGCGTTAGCATAGTTACGTGCACCCTTTGAAACCTGCATGATAACAGGTGACTTTGTCTCTACGGCAGCCTGTACGATAGCCTGCATCTGCTCCATTGTGTTGAAGTTGAAAGCGGGGATAGCATAGCCACCAGCTATTGCCTTCTTGAACATCTCGCGGGTATTAACGAGACCCAAATCCTTGTAATTTACCATAATTGAATTTATTTTAAAAATAATATTTATAAATTTTCTCGTGCAAAGGTACGAAAAAGTTCATAGTTCATACTTCACAGTTCATAGTTTTTAAGTCCGTTTGACTGTTTTTTTTCATTGATTAACAAAACACGCCATCAGCAATCCGCAAAATGACAACTGCGTTTTACATTTTCCCCTATCGTGGCATTCCCAACTCTTTCACCTGCCGCTCAAAAGTCTCACGGTTGCCGACGGCACCGTTTTTGATGCGGGCACGGTAGTTATAGACCGTATTGACACTATAGTGCAGGAACTCAGCGATTTTCGAGGAGTCCTCGATGCCCAGGCGGATGAGTGCGAAAATACGCAGGTCGGTGGTCAGCCGGTTCTCCTCCTTGGGATGAATCTGTGCCTCGGGCACCAGCAAGGCATTGAAGTCGTCAATGAAATTAGGGAACAGGTGCAGGAATACGGAGTCGAAGTTCTGGTTCAGTTCCTCTATCTCCTGTTCTTTCAGCTCTGTGGACTTCGAGATACGGAAGAGTTCGTCCAGTTCCTTGTTCTTCATCTTCTTATTCACCATCTTCCGGTAGTTGTCGAGTTTGTCGACATACTGTGAACAAAGGGAGAGGAAGCGTCCGATATACTCATCCTTCACGCTGTTCGCCTCCTTCAGTTTAGAGTTCAGGACGGCAAACTGCTCATTGGTTGCCGACAACTGCCCATTCGCCTGCTGCAGCTCATCATTGAGAGCAGCCAGACGGGCATTGGTGTCATGCAGTGAGTTACGTGCCAAGGCAAGCTGTTTGTTCCGCCTGTGCAGGAAGAAGAGTACGCCGACGAGAAGCAAGGCAAGGACACTCACGACCACGACACTGCCGATAAGCACCTGCCGGTTGCGTTCCATCTCCCTCTGGTAGTTATTCTCAATGACCGTCAGAATAGGAGAGATCTGCCATGACCTCATGCGGGTGTTGAACCGGTTATTGCATTCCCATGTGAAACGGATATACCGATAGCTGCGCTCCAGCTGGCCCTCCCCATTCAGGACCTCCGCCAGTGCCAGCAATGCCGCCTGGTCCATCACCGCATACCTGACATCACTGAGGGCAGACTGCGCCAACCAATATTTTGCCTCAGAAAGCTGGTTAAGATGTTGGTAGATGAGATAACGGTAATAGCTGACGATAGCATATTCACGGGAGTTCTCCCGCACCAGCTTCATCCGCTTGTCGTTAACCTTCAGCGCATCCTCAAACTTCCGCTCTTCAGTGAGCATGACCTCATAGCTCCGCAAATAATCCTCGCTGGCAGGGTTGGCAGTCATGAATACCGAGTCGCGGTACTCATTACGCATCTGTCCGTATTCATCATGAGCAGACTGCAGACGTGTGTAATAGCTCAGTTCACCGCAGACATGCATACAGGCAGTGTAATAGCCGGGCAAGGTCTCTTTGTCCAACTGATGGCTGTCGATGGACCGGAGGATGCCAATAGACTCCGTATACAGTCCCACGGTGGAACACTGGAATGTCTGCCGGACCTTCCCTTGGTAGACGAGTTGCGGATGCCCCAGTTTCCCTGCCTGGTCAATATAATACTGTATATAAGCCAATGCCGAATCGTTATCATACGCCTTATACAAATCGAAGATACGCATGATATGCTCCAACTTCCTCTCACTCGACCATTCACGGACATAGGCTTCCTTAGCCTCTTTGATCTTATTCTCATAGGCTGCCACATACTCGGGTGAGCGGCTGATAGCATCATCTATCTGACGATATAAATTCTCCAGATTCCTTTCCACTGCCGATGTCGGCATTACGATTGCCAGCAAAAGGGCGATAAGACCATATCGCATCATGTCCAAATGTCTCTGTTAGGTATTATGACGGCAAAGATACGAAAAAAAGAGAACAACGACTCACTTTCTTCTCTTTTTTTTACGAATCGTCATCTCTTATATCACAAAGAGAGCGCATGCTCCCGCACACACTCTCTTAGCAAAAACCCTTTTGCAACTATTAACTAACTACTAATCATTTATAAACCGGAACGGCAACTTTCTGACGATGTTGCCAGATGAATTTCCTATTTTCGCCTCGAACTCACCATCCTCGGCAACCCATTGCTGGAGACGGTCGTCAAAGAAACTCAGCGAGCGTTTGTCCAAGGTCAGCACCACTTCCCTACTCTCGCCCGGTTGCAGGAACACCTTCTGGAACGCTTTCAGTTCCTTCACGGGCCGGGGCAGGGTACTCTTCTGGTCTGTCACATATAGCTGGACGGTTTCGGCACCCGCTTTCTTCCCCGTGTTCCTGACAGAGACAGTGAAGGATATCGTCTCATTTCCCTTTACGACCTGCTTGTCAGCCGTCGCCTTTCCCATCTCAAAAGAGGTATAGGAGAGACCGTGACCAAAAGCGAACAAAGGTTTGATACGCTTCATATCAGCCCACCGGTACCCCACGAAGATACCCTCTTTGTATTCCTCGTCAATGATCTGACGGTCAGGACGCCACACACCGGGGAAGGCGTTCAACGCATGGGCACCAGTGTCCTCCAGACGCTGATACCAGGTGTAAGGAAGTTTTCCACTGGGGTTGACATCACCGCTGAGCACATCGGCAAGGGCATGTCCCGCCTCGGAGCCGATGAACCATCCCTGCAGGATGGCAGGAACCTGAGCTGCCCACGGCATGGCGACGGCATTACCCGAGATATTGACATACACCACGTTCTTATTGACTTTCACAAGAGCCTCAACCAAGGCATCCTGTCCGTAGGGCAAGCCGTACTCCTGACGGTCGTGTCCCTCGCAGTCTTGATAGTCCGCTTTGTTCAGTCCTCCGAAGACAACCACATAATCTGCCGACTTCGCTTTCTCGACAGCCTCGGCAATCAATGCCTCCGGGGTACGCAGGTCATAGAGTGAGCGTCCTACGGTGACACCATTGTAACTCTGAATGGTGTCGCCCACATAGCCACGGGCATAGTCGACATGCTGGAAACGCTCCCTCATACCGTCCAGCGGCAAGACCTCACGCTGTACTTTCAACGAGGAGGAGCCACCACCCACGGTCATCATCTTGATGGCATTCTCACCCACCACCAGGATTCGAGCCCCAGCTGGTATAGGCAGAATGTTACGGTCGTTCTTCAGCAGCACGACACCCTCCCCCGCAATCTTACGGGCAGCGGCATAATGTGCCTCGGAGCACATCGAGCCGTAGGGTCTCTGGCGGTTCATATTGGTACGGAACATCAGACGCAGCACCCGGCGCACCTTCTCGTCCAACTCACGGGTTGTAAACTTACCCTCCTTAATGAGACGCTTGTAGGCATTGGCGAGATAATAGTTATCATACGCATTGGTGGCACCCATGGTCAGACCGTCCGTCCATGTACCGAACTCCAAGTCAAGACCATTGGTGATTGCCTCTTCTGTAGAGTGCGCTCCACCCCAGTCACTGATGACGGCACCGTCGAATCCCCACTCCTGCTTTAATATCTTGTTCAGCAGGATATCATTATGACAATTGTGCTGGTTCTTATAGAGATTATAGGCGCCCATGATGCTCCATGCCTTTCCCTCCTTGACAGCAGCCTCGAAGGCTGGCAGATAGATCTCCCGGAGCGCACGGTCATTGACAATCACATTCACCTGATGGCGGTAGTTCTCATCGTTATTCAGCGCATAATGCTTCACACAGGCTGCGACACCCTTCGACTGCAGTCCCTGGACATACGGAACCACCATACGGGAGGCAAGCCACGGGTCCTCACCCATATACTCAAAGTTACGACCATTCAACGGGGTGCGGTAGATATTCACACCAGGTCCCAGTATCACATGCTTATTGCGGTACAGTGCCTCCTCACCCAGACTCTCCCCATAGAGACGGGCAAGGGAGGGATTCCATGTGGCGGCAAGACAAGTCAGTGCGGGGAAGGCGACACACGAGTCATTGGTCTGTCCTGCCTGTTCCCACTCATCCCACAACACATCAGGACGCACGCCATGCGGTCCGTCATCCGTCCACAAGTCAGGGAAGCCCAGCCGCTTGACACCTGCCGACGAGAATTTCGACTGCGCATGGATCACGGCAATCTTCTCGTCAAGGGTCATCCGCCTGAGAGCATCCTCTACCCGCTCCTCCATACCCTGCGACTCATCAAGGTAGATGGGCTGTGTCTGGGCTGCCGCTCCTGCGGCAACCCCACACAGCATAAAGGTTAAGGTCAGTATCTTTTTAGTCATTCCTCTTTACTTATTTCTGGAAAACACGGATGTAATCTATCTCCATGGTGCAAGGCAGCGCGCTCTCATCGATACCATAAGTGCCACCCCATGAGCCACCCCATGCGAGGTTGAAGATGACATAGAACGGATCGTCATAGGGCCAGTCGTCACGTCCCAGTCCCTTGTTGTCGTAGCTCAGCTGCACCTGACCATCCACATAAGTGGTGATATTGTCATGTGTCCACAGGATGGCATAGGTATGGAAGTCATCCTCCGCACCCTCCAGGTACATCTCATGAGTCACCTGCGTACCATTGGAGTGGACATGGGCATTGGCATGCAGACTGCTCGACACATAGTTGGCATGACCGCCTACCTCTTCCATGATATCAATCTCACCATCAGCGGGCCAGCTCTTGAAGTTGACAGGCATCATCCAGAATGCAGGCCATGTGCCCTTGCCCTTCGGCAGTTTGATGCTCGCCTCGATATAGCCATAGGTCCAACCCTCCGTGACTTTGGCATAGACACGACCAGAGTAGATCTTGCCATCCTCCTTCAGACAGGTGATACGCAGTTTGCCATCCTTGATCTCGGTGACCTTCGCTCCTGCTGGAGTCAGGTGATTGACATAGTTCTGCAACTCATTATTCACCCATCCGGCATTCTGCACCTCGTGTTTCCAGTTATCAGGATTCAACTCGGTACCATCCTCAAACTCATCGTTCCACACCAGCTCATAACCCTCTGGTGCAGAATAGGCGTTCTTGGACGCTTCCTGCTTGACAGAGATATACTTACGTGCCGTACCAGACATGATGACCACAGAGCCCTCCAAGGCTTTTGCCGTGCCGTTCTCTGGTACCGTCACAGTGACGGTACCAGACAGAGCGGCAGTGTTCTCTGCTGCTACCTTGATCCATTCCTCATTAGAGTAGGCGTTCCATTCCTTACCACTAGTCTGCACCTGCAGGGTATATGTTCCACCTGCGTCAGAGACCGAGATATTCTCCTGATTCACAGTGATGGTGGCATTAGGTGCTGCCTCCCCGGGATAACTGTAGGTATCCCCGCTACAACTGGCAAACAATCCGCTGCATGCCATGAGTATCGAATATATAAACATTTTCTTCATTGTTCCTAATTTTACTTATAACCTATTACATCTCCTTGAAAATAATCTTACTGATCTTCACTTTCGTGCCAGCAGGAGAGCCGCCGAAGTCGAAGAACATACGAATGGCTGACGCATCCTTTTCTTCTTTCAGGGTAACACCCGTTCTGGTGAAGACGAACGGCTCGCCGGCAGGCACATCCACACGCTCCTCAAAGAAGAAGTTCGTGTCACCGGCATCCGTCAGTTTGAAGGTCACCTGCGGACAATCCTGCTCTACCTCCATCTCCAACTGGAAGGCATACTGCTTGCCGGCACTGGCTGTCAGTTTCGTGTCGATATGGAACTGACCCTGCCACTGGCTGCCGCCCAGTCCCTGGGGGAGCGTAATCTCATAGGCATTACCGCTATGTGTAGCCTCCGCAAATGCTATACCCTGCCAGCCGTCATCTGCGAAATAATAGCCAAAGGCATCGAACTTACTGCCATCATCCACTGCTTTCCACAGGTTATCCGAGTCGTCGTAGTTCAGGCTAACGCCAGCAACACCACCATTCTCATTATGTTTCTGGATGATGATCTCGCTCAAACTCAGTTCAAAGCCTACGGGAGCGCCACCTAAGTCGATAAACAGCTTTGCCGTCTGGAACCCACTATCTTCACCATTCGTCTGGGCTTTCACACCGACGAACTCCACATATTGCTCACCAGCCACGAGTGACAGACTACCATTATATACTAAGGTGTTATTATCATCGTCCTCTGCGCAAATCTTAAAGGTATAGCGTCCCAAGTCAGCACTTGCCTCTATCTTAGCACGGATATCATAGAGCTGACCAGCCTCGATATTAACAGAAGCATTGTGGATAGAGCACTGTCCCTGCCACTCAGAGCCACCATTCTCCGTTGCTACTATGGTATATACCCCATTGTTATAAGAGAACTGAGGATCACCGATCTGACTCCAACCGCCATCAGCCCACCAGAACTTCATCGTTCCTATCTTATTGAAGTCCGCACCGAGGTTATCCGCTGAGTTGACATCCACCCAAGTTACTGCGTCTGGCGTGTCAGGACCATCTGTCGGCAGGATAGTACCATCATCGTCGGCATGGTTCTTCAGCACGATGTTACGAACATTGACCGTAGTATTCTCCTGACAGCCACCGAAGTCGAGTACGAGCATCACCTTGCTCATGTCAATACCCGGCATGTCACTCTTCCAGAAGATATAGTCCTCACCAGCTTTCAGGTCGATGCGGTCAGTGAAGTAGAACACACCATCGTCACCATCCAGTACCAATTTCACGGTAGCGCCGTTCAGGTCCTTGTCACTATTTAAGATAGCGGAGAAGTCGTAGTTGTTGGCGGCGGAGGTCGTCAGGTCGGTATGGAACTTCACCTGTGCCTGCCACTGGTCAGTGGTTGCCTGCGGCAATACGATGGTATAGTCGTTGCCTGCGTCGGTAAACTCTGGATCGGCAATCTGTGCCCATCCCGGTGCATACCAGAACTCCATGGTCGGGGTGATACCTTTCCACATATTATACTGACTATTGGCATCGAAGCCCTCAAACTTCTTCTCACCCTCCTTGCTGGTAAGGATGAAACGCCAGGAGATACCTCCAGCCTCATTCTCATAGACAAGCACCATCTTCGAGGCTGTCAGTGTCTCGATGCGGAAACGGGGGTTCTCATACTGTGAGTCAGCAGAGATATAGGGGAAGAAGGTGTTAGGAGCCAACACGAGGTAGTCGACATCCATAACCTGTCCCTCGGCATCTGTCCATGGTCCGCGCTTGAACTCAAACGAACTGGTCTGTACCTGGTTGGGCATATCAAAGTCGGCGGTAGCACCACCATTGTCCCACTTCGTACAACCGATATTAATATAGGTCAGACCATCAGCACCCGGGTCATAGGTGAATGAGCCACCCTTGTTACTCTCGACGGTGAAGCTGATGCGGTCGTCATACACTCCGAAGTCTTTCTTCTCATCGGCAGCGGCATTCCACCAACCCGTGCCGTCACTTCCATAAGGACCACAGGCAAGATGGGCAGGCTCAGCATTGTCAATACGCCATTCCTTGCCGGCAATGCGGTTGAGCAGGCTAGTGTAGTTCATCTTCGTCTCATTGAAGGTGAACGTCTTCTTGAGAGTACCTTGAGAAATACCATTACGGTTACCCAGTTTCATCTCTACGGTATAGGTACCGCGCTCCGCATTCGACCAACCGGCATTGTTGAGTGTTGAATAGGTCGCCCCGTTAAAGATCCAGATAGGATAGGTTCCAGCCGTCTCAGGATAGCTCACCCTGATCTGGTTCACCTCTTGGTCTACTTCCAAGGTGAAGTCCTGACCGGCAACAGTCGGTATCTTCGTCTGGTCGGCACCGTCAAAACTGTCAGGGGAGCAGGCTGTCAAGGCAAGTCCTGTGAGCAGTGCGCAACCAATATATTGAAATAACTTTTTCATATATAATCGTGTCTTTAGTTATAGGATATTAATACTCATTTTGTTTCAAGGTAGGATCAGCATCAAGCTCACTCTGTGCCAATGGGATGTGCTTCTTGCTGGGTGTCCAGCTGTTAGTACGGTAGCCATACTTGTCTGGTACGAGTACGGTAGCAGCCTTGTCAGTACGGACGAGGTCGAAATAACGCTTACCCTCACCACAGAACTCCAGGTGACGCTCGTTCAGGATATTGTCAAGTGTAGCGGAATCATAGCCTGTCAAGCCGGCACGGGTACATACCTCATTGAGGTATTGCAATGCCTCCGCGGAACTGCCACCTGTAGCGAGCAACAGCTCGGCAGCATTCAGCAATGTCTCAGCATAGCGGTAGATGCGTTTGTTATTGTTGTAGTTCAGGTTCTTGGAAGTCGGACAGTCCTTGTTGTTGTCTGAATAGGGACGGTATTTCCCCAGCCAGAGATGGGTGTCCTGGTATCGCTCGGTATAGGTATAGCCACGGACATCCCAGATGGTAGCGTCACGGCGCACGTCACCCTCCTCATACATATTATAGGTCTCCAGACGAACAGGCAGGAATCCCCAGCCGTCCTCACCGGTATTCCAACCGTCACCACCGGGCCACTTGTTAGGAGAGATCAGTGTGGGCAACACACTGCCACCGGCATTCAGGGCTGCGGCACCCCAGTCGCGCTGTGCCTGGTCATCATTGTAGTTTATCTCAAAGATAGACTCAGAGCACCATTCTCCACTCTCTTCCCACAGGTTGGCGAAGTTAGGATTCAGTGAATAGTCAGAAGAGGCTATCAGCTCCTTCATATAGGTAAGTGCCCTCGGATAGCGAGCAGTATCCTTCTGGTACATCACCATCTCGGCATAGAGCATATATGCCATCGCCTGTGACACACGACCTGCCTCGGCAGCCTCCCACCGGAGAGGCAGCACTTTGGAGGCGATAATCTCCTCCAGCTCCGGCAGCAGCTGGTTGTAGATCTCATCAGCAGTTATCTGTGGTGCTGTATATGGCAACGACAGGTTCTCCAGATAGAAGGGAACATTGCCATAGTAGTGCCACAAGATATTATAATAGTACACACGAAGCAAACGTGCCTGCATCTCGTAAGAGCGACGGTTCGCTGACGTTCCCCCACCCCATGAGCAGTATTTGATTACGTCATTACAACGCTTGATACCGCTGTAGAAGTCACCCCACAAGGTGGAAAGGGTGTTGTTACCATCAGCCTCGAAGTTAAACAACTTATGCCAGTGCAGGTTATCGGTATTGTCACGACCACCTACCCAGAAGTCATCACCCAGGATCTCCGCGTCCACGGTCAGGTCGTTATAGGCGACGTTATCCCAGTCGGGCCAGTGCAGAGGGGCATAGGCGGAGGTCAGCGCCTCATTGAGGGTGGCATCATCCGTATAGTATTCTTCCAAAGGCTCACCGTCCGTCTTCTTGATTTCCAGGAAATCCTTGCTACATGAGCCTAACATCAGCAGTGTAGCCACTGCACCTGCGAATATAGTTATATGCTTATTCATTGTCTTTGTTGTTTTAAAGTGAGATATTGAATCCGACAGTCCATATACGAGCCTGTGGGTAAACGCCATAGTCAACACCAAGAGAAGTACTGCTGGTACCAATTTCCGGATCGAAGCCCCAGTACTTGGTCCATGTCACCAGGTTCTCTGCCATCACATAGAAACGGAGACGGCTGATGTTCAACCGCTGAGTGAGTTTACGGGGCAGCGTATAACCCAGTGTGATATTCTTCAGGCGCAGGTAAGAGCCGTCCTGTACATAAAGGTCGCTGACCACCCAGTTATTGCTGTCGCCGTCTTTTAAGATAGGTACACGGTTAGAGGTACCTTCACCCGTCCAACGTCCCAGCATCCATGTAGGATAGTTACCGGAGGCGACATCCTGACGGTAGGTGGCATCGAACACATCCACACCACTGACACCCTGCAGGAAGAGTCCTAAGTCAAACCCTTTCCATTCCGCATTGAGATTGAAGCCGAAAGTCCAGGCAGGAGTACCATTACCGATATTGGTACGGTCCTCGCTAGAAATCTTACCGTCGCCATTGGTATCCACGAAGCGCATGTCACCGGGATGTGCGTCCGGCATGATGAGTCCACCGTCCTTATTGGTATAGGCATTCACCTCCGCCATGTTCTGGAAGATACCATTCGTCTTATAACCATAGAAGAAGGGGAATGGCTGACCATTCTCTGCACGGGTGCCACCATCGCTGAACTGACTGATACCCCAGTTCAGGAAACCTGTGTCGTTACCCAGATTGTTCAGTTTGTTTTTCAGATATGAAGCGTTGCCCTTGATAGCGAAATGAGCATCAGCGATATGCCATTTATAACCTAACTCAAACTCTACGCCGGAGTTGGTCATATCACCGACGTTAGCCCATGGCTTTGCCTCACCGACATAGCTGGGGATAGGCATCTCGATAATCATACCGTTCGTCTTCTTGATGAAGTAGTCGACGGTGAAGGTCAGGGCATTGTTGAAGAAGCCGAAGTCCAGTCCGAAGTCGGTCTGCTCACTCTCCTCCCATTTCAGGTCCTCGTTGGCGAGGTGGTCGGACTTAGAACCGTAGACCATGGTGCCTGCCTTACCGAAATAGTAGTTGCTGCTGCCACCTGTCGTAGAACTGGTGGTATAGTAGAAGTCGGGGATATTATCGTTACCGTTCTTACCCCAGCTGAAGCGCACTTTCATGTTAGTCAGCCAGTTGCGGGTCTTCTCCATGAATTTCTCGTTCATCACGTTCCAACCCAAGGAGACGGAGGGGAAGATACCCCATTTCTTATTGGTACCGAAGCGGCTGGAACCGTCACGGCGTACGGTAGCCTGGAACATATAACGCTCGTCGTAGTTGTAGCTCAGTCGTCCGAAGAGAGAGGCAACCTTATGCTCATAGTAGGGTCCTCCCCATGCACCGACAAGACTCTTCGCACCTGTAATCACGCCATCAGCATCTGTGGATATCTCCAAGTCACCGCCTGTGGTATAGTTGATGGACGGTTTGTTCGGGTTAATGAGGTTCCAGTGAGAGCCACCCAGTTCATCACCCTTGAACTTTGATGCCGACTGTCCCAGCACGACAGCGATAGAGTGCTTGCCGAACTGTTTGTCATAAGTCAGGGTGTTTTCTATCTGCCAGGTAGAGTTATTACCTTTGTAAGAGGTGGCAGAGGTATGGTCGGCATTGTTATTACCAGAGAAATAATACTTCTCCTTGACGGCAGCGTCATAACCCCAGAACGACAGCTCTGCACTCCAGGTGAAGTGGTATTTCAGGTTGTCCCACAACTGCAGGTCGAGGGAGAACTTAGGCATGAACTTATGCGACCAGTTCTTCTGTGGATTACGCTGCATCAGGGCAATAGGGTTGTTCTGCTCTGCGTATGAGCCGATATAGCCGGGGATGGTATAAGGATTACCATTCGCATCAGTATACAAGTCATACTGGGGGTACTGGTTGATCAGGCGCTGACCTGCCTCTCCCTTCATTGTAAGGGGAAGGATAGGTGACAGATAGAGTGCCGATCCCAGCGGGGAGCCCCATGTGGAGTTAGCGTCAATACCTGTATTATGGACACGCATATAAGAGAGATTGGCTCCAATGTCGAGTTTGTTAAGGAAACTGCGCTCTTTACTGTCATCGAAAAGATTGATACTGTTATTCGAGCGGATGGTCAGACGGTCGTAGTTCGACTGACCATAGTTGCCTCCCACGATACCATCCTGTGTAAAGTAGCCCAGTGAGAGATAATAATTCACTTTCTCCGAAGCACCGCTGATGGAGAGGTCGTGCTGCATAATGGGGGCATTGTCATTGAACAGCAGGTTCTGCCAGTCTGTTCCAAAGCCCTTTACTTTTTCACCATTGACATCTACGAGGTTGTAGGGATCCATGTAGACAGGAGCCTTTCCACCATTCACCTTCGCCTCGTTCTGAAGGATAGCATAGTCGGTGGCACTGGTCACGTCACGCTTCTTCCAGGCACTCTGCCAGCCATAGGAGAAATTATAGTTGATGCTTGCCTTGCCCATCTTACCCTTCTTGGTAGTCACTAAGATGACACCGTTGGCGGCACGGGCTCCATAGATAGCACCAGAGGCAGCGTCTTTCAACACCTCAATAGACTCAATATCGTATGGATTAACTGACTCCAAACCATTTTGGTCTGTCGGCATACCATCTATAATATAAAGAGGATCGGAGTTGTTGATGGTACCAATACCACGGATACGGATCATTGACTTTGAGCCCGGCTGTCCAGAGGCAGAGGTCACATTGATACCTGCGGCAAGACCCTTCAAGGCATCATCCGCACGAAGACGTGACTTTCCTTCCAGGTCCTCAGCACTCACCTTGGCAATAGAGGCTGTTACGACGCTCTTCTTTTGAACACCATAACCGATGACAACGACCTCATCGAGCAGTTTGTCATCTGTTTTCAGAACGATGCGCAGGTTATTGCCTGCCTTTACTTCCTGGGTAACCATTCCAATGTAAGAGATTACCAAGGTAGAACCTTCATTGGCTGACAACGAGAAGTTACCATCGAAGTCAGTCACTGTACCTTGAGAGGTACCTTTCTGAACGACAGAAGCACCAATGACGGGTTCGTTTTGGTCGTCGACGACCGTACCCGTATAGGTATGCTTCTGGGCAAGAGCAGTTGCTGACATCAACATAAATGACAGTAACAGGAATAAAAACTTGCTTTTTTTCATACGTTAATGTTTTATTGTTTTTTGGTTAGTGATTTTATCCACCCGATTTCGTCTCTTGAACGATTTCCGCTGCAAAGTTATTTAAAATAATAAGGTGAAAATCGGAAAGCGGTTGAAAAAGTGGATAAAAACAGCCTCATAAAAATCACAACAAACAGAAAATAAGCAACTTATGAAAAAGTGGACAACAAAAAAGAGTGGATAAAATATAGAGGTGTAAATAAAACAATCATCCCGATAAACGGGGTGTTTATCGGGATAATATACTATTAAATAGATTTCCTATTACTTCTCCTCAGTATCAATAAGCTTCCAGACACAGGCGGCAAGAGCACCACCGATGAAAGGTCCGACGATGAACACCCAGAGCTGAGCCAGTGCCTTACCACCCTCGAAGAGTGCAGGACCGATAGAACGGGCTGGGTTGACAGAAGTACCTGTGTAGTTGATACCTACCAAATGAATGAGAATCAGGGCGAGACCGATGGCAAGTCCTGCGAAGTTGTTGGTAGCACCATTGGTCTTGGAAGTAGCACCTAATACAACAAGTACGAAGATGAAGGTGAGCACAATCTCAGCGCACAAACCGTTCAGCACATTCTCTGAGGCACATGCGTTGGCACCTGTCGCTGTTCCACGAGCGAGACCTGGATCAGTGGAAACAAGGAAAGCAAGCAAGGCAGCAGCGATGATGGCACCGATGACCTGGAAGAGCATGTACATGCCGCAATCTTTAGAATTCATACGACCGCTGAGGAACACACCAAGGGTAATGGCGGGGTTGATATGGCAACCAGAGATACCACCGATAGCATATGCCATAGCTACTACAGAGAGACCGAAGGCAATTGCCGTTCCTACCACAGATGCTGTATCCACACCACAATTCAGGCTGACAGCAGCACCGCATCCTAAGAATGTCAGCACGAATGTGCCTACCATTTCAGCTAAATACTTTTTCATATCCTTTTTAGTTTAAGTGATTAATAAATCTGATATTTAAACGCAAAAGTAGTAAATTTATTTCACATCCGCAAGCAAAAGCGACGAAATCATTACTTTTCAGTATTTATAAATCATGTATGAAGGGGCAGTTCGACAATAAACCGGCAGCCCTCATGATACTCCGTGTCAAGAATCAGGTTACCACCAAGGTTGATGATATGACGCTTGGAAAGGGGTAGTCCTAATCCCAGTCCTTCTGACAGGTCATTCACCTTCGTAAAGGGCACAAACATCTCGTTGATATAATTCGCATCAATGCCTGGACCGGTATCCTCAAACACAAAACGGACTACTGACTCTGTCGCAGAGACGCACAATGAGATATGCTGCCCGTCGGAGTACTTCGCAGAGTTATAAAGGATCTCACGCAGGCTACGCATCAGATAGAGACGGCTCGTGTTGATACTCAGCGAATCCGGTATTCTTGTCTCAAAATGAACAGAGAGGTCAGGAAAATGAAGACTGATGTTAGCTATACAATCACGGGCTATCTCATTACATGAGACACTTTCATATTTCTGACTATTCATCTCTTCAGAAACACCTGAATCAGAACTATCGTAAAGCATCAGTATCATACGATTGAGCGTCATGGCATTATGCTCCACCATATCTGCCATCTTCCTGATCTCCCCAACAGGCAGGTCTGTCACGTTATCACGCAGTATCTGGGCAAAACCCATGATGATATTAAGTGGTGTCCTGATCTGATGTGTCATATTCTGGATAAACACCGTTTTCTGACGGTCTGACTCCTCTGCCAACAGACTGGCACGTTGAAGTTCCTCATTACGTTTTTCCGTCTCTTCATGCATCTTCTGAATATCACCAATATGCTGGTTCAGGGAGTCTTGCATGACAGCAAAACTATTCTGTAGCCGTCCCACGGCATCTTGTCTGGAAATAGTCTTGATCATCTCGTCATACTGACCTGATGCCAGACGCTGCGACTGCTCTACTAGTCTATTCAACGGACGGATGGAATGAGCCACTATCCTGCGGCAGAACCATGTGATCAGTATCAAGCCGATAATGATCAGTATGGCTATGAGATTGGATAACTGGTAGTAGTTATACAGGATGTCGCTATCCGGACAAACCAAGGCAAGACTCCATTTCGTACCTGTCACACGACCGTAACACACCAAACAAGGCTTGCCATGAACATCTACCATCATGGCACCATGATGACCTGCCGTCATCTCATGTCCTAAGGCGATGATGTCCGCATGACGGCGAGCGTCCATATCAGTGAAGATAGTCTGGGTAACGAGTTTTGTAGAGTCAGGATGCACAAAATAGTGTCCATCCGCACCCAGCATAACGAAATAAGCATTCCGATAAGGCTTTTCAGCAGCAATGGCGTCGGCAAGACGCTGTAATGACAGATCGGTAGAGATAACACCCATGAACTGACCTTCCTTACCGTATAGAGGCTTACAATAAGAGGCTATCATCCCCGAAGCGGAAAGTGTTCCCTCATTATAGTCATTAAAAGGATCCACCCAACAAGCCTCTTTCAACTCCTTGGGAGTCTTATACCACACTTTGTCAAAATACTCATACTCTTTCTCACGAACCGTTGTAATACTATCGCCCTCACGGACAGAGTAAGCAGAGAAATACTTACCGTATTGGGGGAACAGATAAGGTTCCGTGGTAATAGAGCATCCGTTGACATTGGCATTCAACAAAACAACGCGGTTTGAGAAGGAAAGCAAAGAGTCCGGGTGCATGCTCTCCAACACAAGCCATTCTGTGGCATCCGTCGCCGTCTCCACCGTATTCAGATAACGCCTTACACGCTGCACCGACGTGTTAAGGGCACTGGTGGCATGCTCCACAGCCTCTTGTCTGATATGACGGCGTGACTGGACAAACAAGATGCCTAACGACACAATGAAGACAGGTACTGTCATCAGCAAGATGCTGAAACTGAGTTTCAGCGAAAGCGACTGGCGGATATGACGGATTATACTTCTCATCTCCTATTCCTCCATTTTCTCTTGTGAGACATCCAGCAGGTCGTTAAGCAACTTCGTGACGATCTTCCCCTGCTCCTGAATCGTCTCCTCAGTCTTATTTGCCTCTTGCTGGTCCATGTCCTGACGATGCTCACATAGCATGTTGACACTCGACTGAATAACACTTACAGGTTTTATCATCTGATCGGTCATGTTATGCAGGAACGCCGTCTTGACACGGTCAGCATCCTTGGCTTGCTCATAGGCTCCTGCCAATACTACGTTGCGTTCACGCAACTCTGTGGTCAATCGCTCCAGTTCTCCTATATGGACAGAAAGTGCTTGCTGCATCTGCTGGAAGTGGTCTTGCAAACGCCCTACCTCATCCCATTGATGACTGTCTGGGACAGGCTCGTCATAATGTCCTTCTGCGATACGCTGTGACGACTTCGCAAGCATCCTCAACGGCAACAGGCACCGGTGTGTTATCATCTGGCAGCCTGTCATTAAGAGGACCAGCCCTACCAGGGCGATGGCGATGACTATATATAATAATTGGTTATATTCACCGAAGATATCATCCTCTGGGTAGACAATACCTATACTCCATCCCGTTCTCTCCATGGAGCGCCCCGGAACATCCGCACGAATGAACGGTTTATAGAACACATAATTGTCAGTCCCATCCAGACGGAAGTGCTTATAGCCTGTCTCACCAGCCACCATCGCATCTTCCGCTGCCCTCAACTCTTTATTCGTCTGATAGCTGTCTGACATGTAGATCGTTTTATGTAAAACTTTCTCACTGTCTGGATGAACAATATAAGAACCGTCACTTCCCAACAAAGTAGCATAGGAGTTAGGGGATGGCTTTGCAGACAGTACAATGTCAGACAACAGGCTCAGAGACAAGTCAACGGCAAGCACACCGATAACCTTTCCTCCCTGTGCATAGATGGGCAAGCTGAAAGTGATGATCGCCTCTCCCTCTGCCTGATCATTTTTCAAAGGATTAATCCAACAAGGGCGTCCTGTCTCTACTGGTTTGCTATACCATATCTGTTCCGGGTATGGAACATTCCCGAAAGTCTCTGCTTGGATAATCTCAGAACTGACGGTCTCCAGCTTATCCTTATTCACATGATGGACATACGCCATGAAATACTGTCCATGCTCTTGATAATAATAGGGCTCGAAGGCGATGGCACATCCTGCGACATAAGGATTCGTCTCCACCATCTTACGACTGTACAAGAACATACGCTCCGACTCGTTGAGATGAGTCAGTAAGTCCCAGTAAATATTACCAGCTGACTGTTCCACACTTAACAAGACATTATCCACTTGGCGCACGGTACGCTCCAGCGTCTCCTCCGCCTTTTGCCTGGCTTCTGCCTTTATAGCTTTCCTGGAGAAATGAAACATGATAAAGAGAGCTACTGCCAATAGCGTAGCCACTGCCGAGACAACCTTCAGACTTATTCGTACAGATAAGGTTTTGGTGATGAATTTAACCGGTTTTATCATCTTCGTTGCAAATTTACATTATTTCTCCAATATAGTCCTCTGTTTTTCTTCTTTTTTTGCTATCTTTGCAAAAATCAAATACACTTTTATGGGAAATATGGAAAATCCTTACGTTAAACAGTTCCCGGAACTGATGAAAGGCAAAACGGTTTTGTATTGCCATGGTTTTGGCAGCAGCGGTCAGTCTGGGACAGTAGAGCGGTTGCGCATCGTGATGCCCAACGCCAGGGTCATCGCCCCCGACTTACCTGTCAACCCCCACGAAGCTATCGCCCTGCTTCACACCATTTGCGAAAAGGAGAAACCTGACTTAATTATCGGCACGTCGATGGGAGGTATGTATGCGGAACAGCTTCGTGGCTTCGACCGCATCTGCATCAACCCCGCCCTGGAGATTGCGGAGACGATGAGGACACACGGCATGACGGGCACCCAGCAATTTCAGAACCCACGACAGGACGGCGTACAGGAGTTCTATGTCGACAAGGCTCTCGTCAAAGCATATCGAGAAGTGTCGGAACAACGGTTCATCGGTCTTACCCCTGAGGATGAGCAGCGCGTCTATGGACTTTTCGGCGACAAGGACGACTTGGTAGACACGATGAGTATCTTTTGTCAGCACTACTCACAAGCCACTAATTTCCATGGTGAGCACCGGATGGACGACAAGAGCTACATGCACTCCGTCGTCCCCGTCATCCGCTGGATAGATGACAAGCAAGAGCACCGGCAGCGTCCTATTATATATATAGGTATAGAGACGATGATGGATGCTTACCAGAAACCGGCATCTTCTGTACAGAAAGCCGTACGCATATTGATAGAGCATTATGAGGTGTTCTTTGTGGCTCCACCACCATTTAAAGGAGGAAGGACAGAGATTGCATGGCTCTCTGACTATATCGACGTTCCTGCCTGGCAGCACACCATCTTCACGCCACGCCGTGACTTGCTCTATGGCGACTATTTGATAGAAGTTCCCTCTCTGAAGGAGAGGGCGGAGGGTGAGGCTTTGGCGACCCTCCTCGAATATGGTTCCGATACTTTCAAGACGTGGGAGGACATCATCGAGTATTTCTCACATCTTGGTGGACAATAGGTATCAGAATTGCCAACGACTGGGCATCTGCCGTTCAGGCCACAGATGCTTGCAATAGCGGTAATGGTATTTGTCGTATAACTCCGTCATACGGGTCAGCCGGATGACAAAATCGTCATAGTTCTTCCGTGACGGTTGTGTCCATTGCACTTCGGCAAGGGCTGACATACGGGGCAGTGCCTGATACTCTACGATACGCTCATTGGTCATGTATTCTGACCACAGGTTTGCCTGGACACCCAGGATATGTTTCTTGGCGGCAGCGGAAAGACTGTCGGGAGCCGGGTCGAGACTATATACTTTCTCAATAGGGATAAAGCCCCCACAGCGACTGGGCTCAAACAACACATCCTTCACCTGCTGATAGTCGAAATAACAATGGGTGGTAGGTGCCATCACCACATCATGTCCCATCTCTGCCGCCTTGCCACCTGGCTCCGTCCCCCGCCATGACATGATCATAGCATCCTGCGGTGCTTTGTTCTCCAACAACTCATCCCATCCCAAAGCGCGACGGTGATGGGCTGTCAGGAAGTTAAAGACACGCTGGGTGAAATAACCTTGCAGCGTATGACCTCCCAAAGCGAGAGACTGGCATTTCGCACATTGCTCCCATTTCTCCGTAGGTGTCTCGTCACCTCCGATATGGATGACCTCCGAAGGGAAGATATCCATGATCTCCGTCAGCACATCCTCCACAAACTGATAGACCTTCTCATTACCCACACAGAGCACATCCTTATAGACTCCCCAGTAATGCCCCACCTGATAGGGACCACCCGTACACCCCAGTTCCGGATAACTGGCAAGGGCGGCAAGCATGTGTCCCGGCATGTCAATCTCCGGCACAACGGTGATATGACGTTCCTTGGCGTATGCAACAATCTCACGTGCCTCATCTTGGGTGTAATAACCTCCGTATGGTGTCTCATCGTCGATATCGGAATTGGTACCGATAATCGTTCCTGTACGATGAGAACCCACCGTAATGAGTTTCTGCCATTTCTTGATCTCAATACGCCATCCCTGGTCATCTGTCAGATGCCAATGAAACACATTCATCTGATGGAGAGCCAACAGATCGATATATTTCTTCACAAAGGACACGGGGAAGAAATGACGGGAACAGTCGAGGTGCATTCCCCGCCAAGAGAAACGAGGAGCGTCCTTGATGATGACAGGAGAAAGACTCTTCTTTCCACTGAGAGACTTACGAAGTGTCTGAATACCATAGAAGACACCTGCCGCAGATCCTCCTTCAATGCGTACATATCCTTTATCAACGGTCAGTACATACCCTTCCGCCTGGTGGATCTTTGGGGAAACAGTGAGGGATACATAACGCTCCCCTGCCCGCTGCTTTGATACGATAGGCAACGTCTCCCCAGTCATCTCGAAAAGATATTCCTTCAGGAAAACAGCCTCACGCTGCAGACCTTCTTGTGCCACAATCCGCACATCACTCTGGAAGACGAAAGGTTCACCTTTTTGCAGCTGCACACTTTGCGGCAGAGGCACCACCTGATAGTCGGCTGCACTTACAAGTAAAAAGGTAACAAGGTAAACTAATAAAACACAGGCTTTTCTCATATCCTCAGAATTGATATTCCACAAATGCTTCCATCGCCTCGTAACAGGCAAGACCTAACTCATCATAGCGTTTCGCCGTCTCACGGTTACGGTCTTGGGCACGCTGCCAGAACAGACGTGCGTCGTCGCCCATAAAGGGAGCACCCTCCATCTGACTCTGATGACGGAGGATGGCATTACGTTTCTCCAGCAGCTCCTCAGGACTCATCGGCACACACATATCAATATCAGCGATGTCCCATTCTGCCCATGCGCCACGGTACATCCATACCCTGCAGTCGTCCAGCCATCCACCACCAGACATCATCTCTTCCTGAATGGCAGCAAGGACGACATCCGTGCATTTCCGATGGGTCCCGTGAGGGTCAGCAAGATCGGCAGCCACATAGATCTGGTGGGGCATGATCTCCGCTATCAGTTGCTGGACAATCTGCACATCCTTCTCCGTGACAGGCAGCTTCTCTATCTTACCGCTCTCATAAAAGGGAAGGTCCAGGAAATGGATGTGGTCTTTGGGAATATGGTTATAATTGCAGGCATTCCGAGCCTCTCCCCTACGAATCAATCCCTTGACGGTCAGAATACTGGGATTATCCAAATCCCCTTCCTTCTTCTGCTTCAGATAGTTCATGATTTCCTGATAGCGGATCTTGATGACTTCATCGGAGCCATTGGCAAAGAGTTGGTTGAAGCCGTTGATAAAGTGCATGTAGAGACGTACTTCCTCATCAGCAACGGCAATGTTGCCACTCGTCTCGTAAGCGATATGTACATCATGACCTTGTTGCATCAGCCGGCGGATGGTACCTCCCATCGAAATGACATCATCATCGGGATGAGGTGAGAACACAATAATGCGCTTAGGATAGGGACGGGCTCGTTCCGGACGGTTACTGTCATCCACATCCGGTTTGCCGCCGGGCCATCCCGTAATGGTATGCTGTAACTCGTTGAACACCTCGATATTCACCAGTCCTGCTTTCCCATCGAACTGTTTCACGAGGTCACCCAGTCCGTTGTCCTCATAGTCTTTTGTCGACAGTTTCAACAGGGGCTTCCCTACCTTCTTACATAACTCAATGACCTGACGGCGTAACTGATGGTCAGGCATCTGAATGGTATCAGTTAAATGGAGATTCATATCATATTTGTTTCAAGTTTCAGGTTTCAGGCAGTAGCACCACACCATGCTGTTTCTTTCCGTCCATCATGATCTTCAAAGGACGGTCGAAACGGACATGACGCACGTATTCAGTCTCTTCCACCGCAGGCATGGCATCCAGCACATCCCGCTGGAGGACTCCGTCACCCGTATAGGTGTTGATGGTGAAGTACCCTACCCCGAAGGAGGTGAGGTTCTGGAAGAAGTGGGTACCCTGCGAGGGGTCTACATGGTAGTTCTTCAGCCCTTCCTCCACGATGACACGGGCTGCGGAGATATGGGGCCATTTCACGGGGATACCCAGCCAGTAGTCACTGCTGCCCCAGCGTCCGGGACCGATGAGCACGTAGTTCTTGTCAGCATCCAGGAACTTACGGTTGATCTGTTCTATCTCATCAGCGATATAGGGGTTATTGGCGGCGGTGAAGTCGTCATCGGTTTTGACATACACTACATCCACCACATCCTCTGAGATACCATGTCCCAGGGAGTTATGGGAGCGTAACAGACACTGCTCGTCAGGAATGGCGGCAAGGTCTTCGTCCAGTACTTGCTTGGAATCGACGATAGGACGGATCTGCAACAGATAGAAGTCGCCCGTCGTACCTTTCGGCGTACTGTTCAGGTTGCAAGCGAACTCTATCTCCACCGGTCGGCGCATCTCCTCAGAACCATATTTCTGTGCCATCTGCAGGATCTCCGGCAACGGGAAGATACCGTGCTGCAACACCCCGCAGAAGGAGATGACCTTCCTGCCACCCTCATAGATACCATCCCGGATAATCTGGTCATAGGGGTCGTAGGTGGAGGCGATACCGTTCAGGGAACCGTCCTTGTCCGCCTCCTTCACCCGCAGACTCTTAATATTGAAACCGTCATCCACCTTGAAGTCATCACCTACATGCGACATATCCAAGGCATAGAAACGGGTCTGTGTCTCTTTGAGTGCCGTCTCCATCTCAGAGGTCTGCAGCACCTGATGGGGATGATAGGGCGATACCCGCAGGGTCTGTCCACCATCCACGATATATTTGCCTAATCCGAGTGCCAGGGAGGCAATACCCTCCTCCGCCGTCTCGTCACCAATAGGATAGTAGTTCAGGGAGCGCAGCACACCGCTGAACGTGGGATAGTAATGGTCACCGTACTGATGTCCCACCACCTCCTGCAGGATGACTGCCATCTTCTCCTGGTCGATGACATTAGAGGTCGCTGTCATATATGCCTTGGAGTCCTTATAATAGACGGAGGCATAGACACCCTTGATGGCACAGGCAAGCATCCGCAGCATCTCATACTTATCCTCCAGATAGGGTATCATATAGGTACTGTAGATTCCTGCGAAGGGCTGGTAATGGCTGTCCTCCAGCAATGAGCTTGAGCGGACGGCAATTGGCGACTTCACCGCATCGAAGAAGGTGAAGAAGTCGGCTATCAGGGAGTCTGGCAACTGTGCCCGGAGGAAGTGTTGCAGGATATCCTCATCGGAGGCATCACTCAGGGCGATACCCCACAGGTTATTCCTGTCCATGAACTCATCGAAGAAGTCGGTACAGAGCACCACCGTCTTAGGGATTGACACTGTAGCATTCTCAAACTGATTGAGCTCCACATGGCGCTTGATGATATTATCAAGGAAGGCGAGACCACGCCCTTTTCCTCCCAATGAGCCCTCACCGATACGGGCGAAGTGGGCATAACGGTCAAACTTCAGACGGTCGAAGACGGCGACGACACCGATGTTCTTCATCCGACGGTATTGCACGATGGCATCGAAGATGATCTGCCGGTGGGCATCGACATCCTGCAGCTTATGCCACGTCACCGTCTTCAGGAAGGCGGAGACGGGGAAGATGGCACGGGCACACAGCCAACGGCTCATGTGGTTACGGGAGATATGGTAGAGCATGGAGTCATTGGGAATCTTGAAGATATTATCCTGCAATTCCTTCAATGACGACACACGCATGATTTCCTCACGGGTCACAGGGTCACGGAAGATAAAGTCGCCGAAGCCCATGTGCTCCTCAATGATATGGCGCAGGTCGACATTCATCTTCTTCGAGTTCTTATCGACGAAGTCAAAACCCTCTGCCTCTGCCTTCTCCTTATTGACAATCTCACTGCTCTGCAGGATCAGCGGCACATACTCGTCACGCTTACGGATCTCACGCAGCAGTTTCAGACCAGCCTCAGCATCGCCTTCCTCCACGTGTGACAGTCTGCCTGCCGTCGTCTTCATCGGGAAACGGGTATCGCTGATAACACCCAGCACGTTATCGTGATATTTCTCATACCAGTGCATCGCCTCCTCATAGTTGGTGGCAAGCACCACCTTGGGACGCCCTCTCTTACGCTGTGCGGCAGCATGGGGGTTGAGTGCCTCGGTCGAGAAGTTCTTCGACTGGGCGAGGATATAGTTGTAAAGGTTAGGCAGTACGGAGCTATAGAAGCGGATGTTATCCTCCACGAGCAGGATCATCTGCACACCTGCCTCCTTGATGTCGTGCTCGATATTCATCTTGTCCTCTATCAGTTTAATGATGGAGAGGATGAGGTTGGTATTCCCCAACCAGCAGAACACATAGTCGAAGATAGACATATCCTCGTGCTCGATACGCTTGGTGATACCATGTGAGAAGGGGGTCAGTACGACACAGGGAATCTGCGGTGCCGACTGCTTCACGTCACGTGCCACGGCAAAGGCGTCATTATCGGCATTACCCGGCATACAGATAATCAGGTCGATATCGGTCGTCTTCAGCACCTCCTCCGCCTCCTTGGTGGTACTCACCTGCGTAAACGTTGGCGGATAGCGCAGTCCCAGTTCCATATACTCGTCAAACAGCTTCTCGTCGATGCGTCCGTCGTCCTCCAGCATGAACGCATCATAGGGGTTGGCAACAATCAGGATATTGAAGATGCGTCGTGTCATCAGGTTGACGAACGACACATCCTTCAGATAAAACTGATTCCACTCGTTAGGTATTTTGTTGGTCTCTTCCATACTTCTTTGCTTCTGGATGCAAAGTTACGGAAAATATGCGAACAAAACAAAAAAGCGAACCTAATTCTGCTGATAAAAGGGAACAAGCGAAAAATCTTAATCCACATCGGGACCGATGGGTTTTGTTCTGGGAGGCATGACGGGGGACATACCGTCAATGAGGCAATGATTGTCGGTCACGAGACTATCTATGTCGCCAATCCTGGGATGATTCCACGACCTCTGACATTTCTGGTGCTGCCTCTGCACGATCAACATGGGCTGTATAGAGTCTCTCGCCATTCCACCAGCGTGAACCCTCGGTGATGGCAAGTCTTGGTTATATGTAGAACCCGACGAATAATCTACCTCACCGGGGGTCGAGAACCCATGACCATTCCATTTCAAGGTCGTCTGCCACTTCTCTCGACCGTTCTCACTCCAATGCGTCACGATGATGTCCTTGCCAAGACGGGGCAGGGCATACGAGATATTGAAGTACTTCACCTCAATACCCATATCAGTGTACTGCATCTGCTTCGTGGCATTGTCGTAGCGGTAGAACAACAGACCGTCGAATTGCCCAGGGTTCATGCGCTTGCCATTTTCCGACAACTCTACACACAGCGCAAACAACTTATGTTTCTTATCTGCCATGTTCCAGTAGCACATCTCCCACTTGTTCGTGAATCCGTCGTGCTTCGACTGCACCAGGATATAGCCAGCCTTCTTGTCGACGGTAATCGTGAAGCCATCGGGCTGAGCCTCGCCCTTGCGATAACATTCCAGCGACCGCCGCAGTGCTGCCGCTGACTCGTCCGGAGTATTTTCTTGATCATCCCAGATTGAAGTCCACGACCATGCGAAATCCATGATGTCGGGAGCAGCTCCCTGAAATCCCACTTTGATACCGTCCTGTGCCGACACTGTCAACATACAGCACACAAAGATCATTGCAAATAAAAAGATCTTTTTCATCTTTAGTATCGTTTTTATATGCCTTTCATTATTCTGGACGAATAAACGTCATCGACTCACCTTCTGGGTCTTTCAGGACCAGCTTCGTGTCCGTTGCCGAGACAACAGTATACTTGCCACTCAGCAGTCCCTCTTCCGCCATCTGCTGTTTATTCTTGTCCAGACTGTCGAAGACAATTTGCTTCAGCTGCTCTTCTTTTGCTGGGTTTTCCTTGATAACATTCTTTATCTCATCGATAAAGTCCACGCCTTGCAATTGCATTTCAGCCTGAGCAGGATTGAAGTGGAAGTTGAGAACCTTCGAACCAGGTGTATAATCCTGTGCTGGAACAGCAACAAATACCGAAACATCACCTACTCCCTCCATAGATGACATGGCAAGCAATGCCTGTCGCATCAGATTTCCTTCGAACACAAGGATATGGCTCACCATCTCCTCCGCTTCTTCATCTATAATGTGGGTTATCCACTTTCCCGTAATGGTCTGTGCCTGCATCGACAGCATCGCTGCCATTGCCAACATGATAGTCAAAATAGTTTTTTTCATACGTCTTATTTTAATGGTTATTAAATACTTAGAAGAAATTGAAGAAATAAATGGCGGCAACCGTCTTTACGTCTGATGATGTCATGTTGCGTGCCTCGCCGACTCGTGTGCCGTTCAAATATACATCGCCATTGGAACGAACCTCCCCGACACGTCTGCCGTCCAAATAAATGTCACCATTCGACCGTACCTCACCGACACGCGTGCCGCTCTTATAGACATCACCGTTTGAACGAACTTCCCCCCTGTTGCTACCGTTGACGTAGATGTCACCATTAGAACGTGCCTCTCCGACACGGGAGCCACTGATATAAATGTCACCATTCGGGCGGATTTCGCCAAACCGACTGCCACTGCGATACAGGTCGATCGTCTTCTTGCCACTAGAACTACTAGAACCACTAGAACTACTAGAACTACTAGAACTACTAGAAACTCTAGAGCTGCTTGCAGCCCTGGCGGCAGCCAGTTCGCGCTCTTTTGCGGCACGGGCAGCCGCTTCGGCATCTGCCTTTTGCTTGATAGCCTTCAATTTGTCAACCTGGTCATTCGAAATCAAGACTCCAAAGGTGGTGTATGCCACGAGCAATGGACTGACATAACTGTCGAACGAACCGAACTTAGTGCCATAACAGGAGGCTTCATTGATGGTAGCAAAACCAATCACTTCGCCATCCATCGAGACCTCGTTTGTCTTAGGATTGAACTTGATAGTGCCCAGATTTGGTGTTTCCAGCGTTCCGTCATTACTCATCTGTCCTACTTCCTTACCGGAAATGCTTGTCCACTTACCCGTGGCAGGGTCAAGCGTGAGCGTGACATGTTGCCCCGCATACTCGCCTTCTTCGTAAGTCTGGTCGAAAGTCAACTTCAATGCCGCAGGATCCCATTCGCCAACTCTGTTATTCATCCATTTGATGGTGACAGGTTTCCCTTTCTTATCCGGTTGAGGGATTGTGGGTTTGAGGGCATCCATCGCTTTCTCCTTCTTCGTCTTAATGCCGAGTGCCTTACGTGCCTTGTTAAGATTGATAGAAAACTGTGCGTCAGCCGCCGTACTGAATGCGAACATGGCGACGAGCACCATCATTGTTGTCTTGATAGAATGTCTCATAATCGGTTGTAATTAATTCATGTTATTTATTGATGTAGTTGGTTGATTATTTCCTTTAACTGTCGTGTCACCTCCGCTTTCACCATATCACGTATGGTAAACAGGAGCCTGGCTTGATCCTCAGTATAGCTGCTAGCTGCCTGATGCCTGCGGTTTGGTTGAGTGTTCGGTGACTTCTGGTCCATTGACGTTTCGTAATTTGCATGCAAAGATACGGTAAAAACAAGGCACAATCTTCAGCAGAATGCGCAGAAAATTGTGCAGAATCTTCCAAAATGCACCATTTCAACGCGTTTTGCCTATGTTTTTCCTAATTTCGGGCTAAATAGTCAGTAGGCGTAACACCATAAAACCGTTTGAAGGCACGGGTGAAGGCACCCTGGTCTTCATAGCCGCAAGCGAGGGCAATGTCTAAGATGGTGACCTGCGGCTCGACATGATCAAGTAGCTGGCGTGCCTTCTGCATGCGGATATTCGTGATGTAGCCCTGTGGGGTCTCACCGGTGATTGCTTTCAGACGGTTACGGAACTGGGTGGTACTCATCGCCATCTGCGAGGCAAGCGCATCCACATTGACACTGCTGGTCTCTATCTGCTCGGCTATGAGGTTCATGGTGCGGGTCAGGAAGTCCTTGTCACGGGCAGAGAGTTCCTGCTGTCGGTTGGCACGATCGTTCTCGTATCGCTGGCGCAACTCATCGAGAGTCATGGTTACCTCGCTGAGTCGGCGGCGCTGAAGTGCTGAGCGGCGGCGCAGCATTACTACCAGTGCGGCGGCGACAGCCAGCAATGCGATGCATACTATCAGAATGATGGTGCGGGAACGGCGGACGTCGGTGTTCTCCTCCGCCAGACGGGTATTGCCAAACTCGGCATTGTAGCGAGCCAGCAGGTCAGCAGCTCCGTTGTTGTAGAGCGAGTCCTTCAGCAGGTCAAAGCATTCCAGTTCCAGTCGGGCACTGTCGGGATTGACGGTCCATAGCGCCTGATAGAGTCCGTCGCGGGCATGCATCTCATTATATGGATTGCCCATCTCATGACACAGGCTGACAGCTTCACGCAGATAGGGCACGGCACGACGCTCCAGACGGTGTTTCTCAGCATCGCCACATCCTGGGTCCCGGCTCATGGAAAGTAGCGTATGTCCCACCTTGTTGAGCGATATGGCGAGTGACTGGCGGTTGCCCTCCTTACGGAAGAAGGGGATGATGGTATCGAAGATCGCCAATGCCTCCTGGTGTTGCTTCATCCCCAACAGGATGGCTGCCTTCTGGGCAAGACGCACACGCAGTTTCATCTGCCGTCCGTCCTCACGCTCCAGTTGTATGGCACGCTCGATATAACGCTGGGCAGCGTCAAAGTGGCTCATGGAGAGTTCTGTCTCTGCTGCTGCGCCGCAGTACATGGCAATACGGGCACGATGGTTGATCTCTTCGGCAAGCTGGAGTGCCTCAAGGATGTACTTCAGTCCCTCCTGAGGTTGCTTGGCATCGACATAGATAGCACCGATGGTGTTGAGCGACGAAGAGATCATCTCCTTGTCACCACTGGCACGGTCCATGGCGTTACATTCCTTGGCATAGCGCAGCGCCTTATGGTAGTCAGACTGCCGCGAGGTACACACGGCGAGGATGCTCAGCTCATCGGCTATCTCGTCAGTCATTCCCAGCTGGCGAAGCATGGGCAGTGCCTGCTCACCCACGATGACGGCACTGTCATAGAGTTGCTCTTCATAATAACGCCCACTCGCCTCATAGAGGCGCATTGCCTCCTGCTTGCTGACAGGCTGCTTGCCAGGTGCGGCATCCACAGCCATGGTAGCAGAAAAGAGAAGGATGAGAAGGATCAGTTTGGTGAGATAATCACTCGGGGTGACACCGAAGAAGCGCTTAAAGGCACGGGTGAACGACGACTGATCGTCATAGCCGCAACATTTTGCCACGTCAAGGATGGTCATGTCAGGGGTCGTATCCAGCAGGTGGCGCGCCTTCTGCATGCGGATGTTCGTGATGTAGCCCTGTGGGGTCTCACCGGTAATGGCAGAGAGTCGCCGGCGGAACTGTGAGGTACTCATCGCCAACGCAGCGGCGAGTTCATCCACATTGACACGGTTGGACTCTATCTGCTCGGTGACGATGGTCATCATCTTGGTGAGGAACTGCCTGTCCTGCTCCGACAGTTCATGAGCACCGTTATCTCCAGTGCCGTCCTGTTGCTGACGCTCACCATGCAACTGCAGTTCCTCAAGGGTCATGGTCTCCTCACTGAGGCGCTGCTTCTGCAGGGCTATCAACCGGCGCTGGCGCACAACCAAAACAACGGCAACAGCCAACAGCACAACACACATCAGTATAATATAGACACGCGAACGGCTCACAGAGTGGTTCTCCTCCTGCAACCGGTCGTTACCCATCGCCACATCATATTTCGCCTGTGCATCTCCAAAGGTCTTGTTATAAAGCGAGTCCTTGATTCGGGCATTGCGTTCTACCTCCATGCGGGCACTGTCGGGACTCGGCGCCTCTCCGTGAGCGCATGGAACCGCAAGCCACCACATCATAACCATCAGAACGGTGATAAGTGTACTTCTCTTCATAAGGAATCACAATTATGCGGACAAAGTTACGGAAAAACGAGAGCACAACAAAACAAATTCATTTGTTTTTTATGCCGAGTGTAGTAACTTCGCCATTTTTAATGGCAAAGTTACGGAAAAAAGTTCATAGTTCATAATTATTTCGTAACTTTGTCGCAGCAATAATATTTAGTAATGAACAGTTATCTTATAAAAGTATGTCATTTCATGTTCGTCTTCCTGACGACCTGCCTCATTCATGTCCAAGCACTAAGTGTGCAAGACTTCACCTATTCACACCTTGGACAGACAGACGGACTAGGCAGTCAACGAATATATTCCATTTTACAGACTGAAGATGGCGCTGTATGGTGGTCGACAAAAGATGGTGCGGAACGCTATAACGGTGTCAATGTCAAACATTATCAGATGGGGGATTTGAACATGTTCAGCAACTTTGCCGGACGTATCACCAAACTGACCAAAGGAAAGAATGCAGAATTAATAGCTTTTGATAATAAGGGAGGAATATTTTCATACGACAAACACGAGGATAAGTTCCAACTCTATATGGATATATCCAGATCCTTTAAAGGTGACGTATTAGTAAATGACATTTTAGTCACTGAGCAAGGGCTATGGCTGGCAATGAGAGAGGGCACTTTTTTCCTACATGACAAAAAACTTGTTCCCATTTACAAAAACGTCTATACAAACACCGTGATAGAGACAAAGGACGGTGTGCTGTTGTGTACCAGAGAGGGCGTGCTAAACTGCCTTTTAGGGAAAGGAACACTCCCCCGTGAGAATATGCAGTTACGTTCCATACTTCCCCATCAAATTGAAAGTGGCTATTATGACACAAAGCATCATAAGGTATGGTTAGGTGGTTTCTTAAATGGAGTACATGTTCTCACACTAGAAACAGGAAATGCCCTGACTAACGACATACAGACAGGTACCGCCATTCCTAATCCTGTACGATGTATCACTCCATACAACGACCAAACGATGTTGATAGGTGTTGACGGACTGGGTGTCTTTCAAGTCAATAGACTTCCCAACTCTTCTGGGGAGTATGAGAGTTCCCTGCTCTTTGACGCCAATGAGAGTAGCCAGGGAGTGCTTCACGGAAATGGAGTATATGCCATCATCCGGGATTTATGGGGTAATATCATTATCGGGTCATATTCTGGTGGCATAGACATCGCACGACCTGTAGGAAGTACGCCAGCTATGTTCCAGCATATTCGCGACAACCAGCAATCTTTACTCAACGACCATGTGAATTGTGTCGCACAGTTTCCTGACGGAATGCTTGTAATGGGTACAGACAATGGTATCAGTCTGCATAATCCTATCACTAAACAATGGAGGAACGTCTGCCGTGGAGCCGTCGTTCTTAGTCTTTGTGTAACACCATCAGGAACCATGTTGGCAGCCACCTATGGAAAAGGGGTTTTTGAAATTAATGAGAATGGGCAATTACACCAACTTTATACAAAAGAAAACGGAGTATTGAAAGACAATCATGTGTACAAACTGCTCTTCGACAAGAAAAACAACCTTTGGATGGGTTGCCTGGATGGTGCGTTAGTAGAGAAAAACGGTTCTAGCACTCATTACTACCCCATTAAAAATGTTCAGGACATCATACAGCTACCTAACGGCAAGATTGCTGTGGGTACAGCCAATGGCATCAAGGTAATCTCACCCGAGACAGGGAATACCACAGAATTGAACTATGCTATTAATCCTGATGATGTCAATAAATTCATCCTTACATTATTTGTCAATGACGAAAAAGAGCTATGGATAGGCACAGACGGAGGCGGTGTATATGTCTACAACTTAGATACCCGTAGAAGTCGACAACTCACCAAAGCGAATGGATTGCCCTCAAACACAGTCAATAGTATTACCAAAGACAGTAACCAACGTATACTCATTGCAACAGACAAGGGACTGGCGTTCGTTTCACAAGATGAACCTGCCACCATTTATTGCGTGAACCACTGCTACGGTATTGAACGGGAATATTCTGCCAGGGCTGTCGTAAGTTTACAAAACAAACATATATTATATGGCACTTCTTCAGGTGCTCTAATCCTTAATCCTGATAATATCCAAAAAATCAACTATACTGCTAAGTTACATATCTTTGGAACTGACAGTAAGGTATTACGACTTGGATATAACGAACGTACTTTTGATTTACATTACGAGTGCATCAACCTTCGGCATCAATTCGACATCGTATACCAATACAAAGTGGGAGACGGGGAATGGAGCCAGCCTACAGAGCAGCAGTATATCCGTTTCACCAATTTAGAATCAGGCACTCATGAACTTTATCTGCGTAGTGTGAGTCGCACCTGTAACGCAACACTCGATGAACAGAAACTGACGATTGTTATTGGACAGCCTTGGTGGAACTCTTGGTGGATGTGGATAGTCTATATCTGTCTGATAGGACTTGCATTCTATGGTGCATGGAAAGTGTATGAGTTACATACTAAATACATGCGATTAGTCATTAACAACCCCAATCTCAATGCCAATACCGACAAGCGCTGGACGCATGAAGATGAAGAAATAGAACAACAGGACAGTGAAGGAACCGAGTTCATTGATGAGGTGACGAAGATAGTGGCAAGCAACTTGTCTGATTCCGAATTCAATATAGATCAATTATGCCGTGAGATGGCAATGAGCCGTACTCATTTCTATCTGAAACTGAAGTCATATACCGGAAAATCCCCACAGGATTTTATCCGTGTCATCCGACTGGAGAGAGCCGCTGCCTTACTCAGAGGTGGACATCCTGTCACAGAGACCGCTGTCCTTGCCGGCTTTGACAACCCCAAATATTTCAGTACGGTATTCAAGAAATATTTCGGTGTCTCTCCCTCTAAATACTGCTGAAGACAGGTATAATTTCTATCAGAAAAGGTTTCAAAACTGACATTTTATTGTTTTGAAACCTTTTTTGTACGCCTTCAAACCAAGCTTCTTTCTCCTTATACTACCTTTGCAGCACGAATATTTAAATAATTAAAAAAATGAGAACCAGAACTAAATTCCTTTTTTTGCGAGTTATCATTATCGGAATGTTCACCTTTGCCAACACCATATACTGTATGGCACAGATAACAGCCAAGCAATGGAACAAAGATGTGGTGGGATGGAACCTCGGCAATCAGTTCGAATGTTCCGCTCCAGGACAAGATGGAGAGTCAATGGCTATTGGCAACCCTGAATTATCTATCAAAGCAGAAACCGCATGGGGTAATCCTGTCGTGACAAAGAAAGTAATCAAGGCTGTCAAAGATGCGGGCTTCAACGCCATCCGTATTCCTATACGCTGGCAATGCCACATCAGCAACGCTCAGGCAATGAGTATTGACAAGGCATGGATGAAGCGTATCAAAGAAGTGGTAGACTGGTGCCTAGACTATGATCTGAAGGTTATCATCAACACACACCATGACAAATGGCTGGAAGGACGACCTTTCCAACAATACAAAGAAGAGAACTGTCAGAAGTTGGCATTATTATGGTTTAATATCGCCAGCGAATTCGCTTCTTATGACTATCGCCTGGCTTTTGCTGGTACTAATGAGGTACATGTAAAAGACAACTGGGGCAAACCCACTGCAGAGAATCTGGATGTTCAGAATGCCTATAATCAGACATTTATAGATATTGTCCGCGCTACTGGCGGAAATAATGCGAAGCGTCACCTCATCGTACAAACTTACGTATGTAATCCAGATTTCGGTATCAACAACAATGAGTTTATCATCCCTACTGATATAGAAGGTAATGGCAATAACTTCATGAGTGTTGAGTTTCACTATTACAACCCATGGGACTATGCCGGCGAATGCAAGTATTATTTCTGGGGAGAGCCTTACAAACAGTATGGTGAGGTGTCTCCCAGCAATGAGAAATCGATGACTGATTTCTTTGACAAGGTCACCAACACCTGGGGAGCCAAAGATTTAGGCATCGTCATTGGAGAATGGGGCGTGACAGACCATTACAAGAGTGGGCAGATGGACATCATACATGAGAATATGACCTACTATTGTACGACTTTCGTTGCAGAAGCTCGCAAACGTGGTTTCTCCACATTCATCTGGGACAACAACGCATTCGGCAGCGGAATGGAGAAATTCGGTATTTTCGACCGTGAGAGGGGTATGAAAATCAAGGCTGACTGGATTATAAAAGGAGTTATGCAAAAAAACAATTAATAATATATCATTATGAGACAAAACAATTGGAAAACAACTTGTTTGACTGTATGCGCCATTGTGCTGCCATCAGCCATACAATCTATGTCTGCTTCCAATACCACAGTTTCGCAAGTGGTGCAACAAGCAGCAAAAGTAACTGGTTCTGTGACAGATGGCAAGGAACCTATCATAGGAGCCAGTGTAAGGGTAAAAGGCGGTAGCCAAGGTACCATCACCGACATGGACGGTAACTTCAAGTTAGACGTGGCTATCGGCACCGAACTTGTCATTTCTTATGTAGGATATAGGGAGGTGACCGTCAAGGCTTCCCACAATATGAAGATTGTGATGGAGGAAGAAAGTACCGCACTGAATGAGGTGGTAGTCACAGCCCTCGGTATCAAACGTGAGCGTAAGGCTCTCGGATACGGTGTTTCTGAGGTAAAAGGAGAAGAATTGACAAAGGCAAAAGAGACCAATGTCATCAACTCACTTTCTGGTAAGGTCGCCGGTCTTGTCGTACAAAACACTGCAGGCGGTGCTTCCGGCTCTACTCGTGTACTGCTTCGTGGTAATACGGAGATGACGGGTAACAACCAGCCGTTATATGTCATTGATGGCGTACCCTTGGACAACACGAACTTCGGAAGCGCAGGAGAGGCAGGCGGCTATGACCTGGGAGATGGCATTTCTGCCATTAACCCCGACGATATCGAGAACATGACCGTGTTGAAAGGACCGGCGGCGTCTGCTCTTTATGGCAGTCGCGCCTCGCATGGTGTCATTCTTATAACCACCAAGAAAGCTGAGAAAGACAGAATCAGCGTCGAATATAATGGTTCTTTTACTATTGACACGCAGCTGGCAAAATGGGATGATATTCAGCAGGTATATGGTATGGGCTATGGAGGAAAACTTCCCACATCAAGTACATCGGGCACCAACTCCAGTTGGGGTCCGAAAGCCGACGGTTTCATCTACAAGTACTTCGATGGCATAGAACGTGAATTCAAGATGTATCCCAACAATGCCGACGGATTCTTCCGCACAGGTTTCACCACTCAGAACTCAGCCATCCTGTCTGTAAACTCAGGGAAGACTGGTGTTCGTTTCTCTGTTACCGACATGCGTAACCGTGACATTCTCCCTAACACAAGGATGAGCCGCGATAACTTCAACCTCCGTGTCACTACTTCCGCGGGGCCTGTCGACTTCGATTTCACCGCCAACTACACACGCGAGGACGTAAAGAACCGCCCTGCCCTTGGTGATTCACAAAGTAATGTCGGAAAGAACCTCATGACACTGGCAGGCACCTATAACCAAGCATGGCTACAAACCTACCAGACGGATGATGGTGAGTATGCTAACTGGAATGGTAATGACCAGTATAACAAGAATCCATACTGGGACCTTTATAAAAACAAAAACACCACTGCCAAGGATGTCTTCCGTCTGACTGCCAAGGCTATTTGGAACGTCACTGACCATTTCAAACTTCAAGCTACAATTGGTACGGACATGAACTTCATGAAATTCGAGGATTACATTGCCAAGACAACCCCTGGCACTCCCGGCGGAAAACTGACCAACCAGTCGTTCAACAATAAGACGCTGAATGCAGAGCTGTTAGCCCTGTATAACAACCAGTTTGGTGACTTCGATATCAATGCCACATTAGGAGGCAATATCTTCAAGGTTAACAACCATACCACCACAAGCACTGGTATAAACCAGCAGATGAGCGATGTCATCAATATCATGAATTACCAGGAGCAGAACGTTCGTGAGGACATCTATAAGAAGCAGATCAACTCTATCTTCGGTAGTGCCAGTGTCGGTTACAAACACACCTATTACCTGGAGGCGACCTTACGTGGTGACAAATCATCAACATTACCTATTAGTAATAATATATATGTATATCCCTCCATATCCGGAAGTGTCGTCTTTTCTGAATTCATCAAAAACAAGAGTTTAATCAACTACGGTAAGATCCGCGCATCATGGGCGCAGGTAGGTAGTGATACAGATCCCTATCAACTGGCATTGAACTACGCCACGGGAAAATACAGTTATGCAGGTTATACGATTGGTATGATCAACAATAGTACACAACCGAACAAAGACCTGAAGCCGACACGCACCAATAGCTTTGAAATTGGATTGGAGATGAAATTCTTCCACGGACGACTCGGCTTGGACTTCACCTACTATAACCAATTGTCAAAAGACCAGATTATCGGTCTAGCATCAACGACAACGTCAGGATATTCATACCGACTGATTAATGCCGGCGAGATTGAGAACAAAGGTGTTGAAGTCGCACTCAATGGACGTGTGTTGCAGATAAAGGATTTCGCATGGGACGCAGGTGTCAACTTCTCAAAGAACATCAACAAAGTGAAATCACTCGTTGAGGGTATGGACTATTTCGAACTAGCAAAAGCAACATGGTGTGGTGTCAGCGTGGGTGCGAAAGTTGGAGAGGATTATGGAGCAATCCGTGGTAAAGACTTCTTACGTGCTCCCGACGGACAGGTGATTATCAATGCAGAGACTGGATTACCAGAAGTAGACCAGAAGATAAAGACTATCGGTAACTCCTCATGGGACTGGACAGGTGGTTTCTACTCTACCTTTACCTATAAGAATTTCCGTCTTTCTGCCGGTTTTGACGTGAAAGTTGGTGCCGACCTCTATTCCATGTCAATGAATTCAGCTTACAAGACCGGTAAGGCAATCCAGACACTGGAAGGTCGTGACGCTTGGTATGCCTCTGAGGAAGCCCGTGAGGCTGCTGGCATGACAGACGGGGAATGGCGCGCAGCTGGCAACTGCGAGGGCTTCATCGCTCCAGGTGTTATCGCCAATGGTGACGGCACCTATCGTCCGAATGATGTGCCTGTGAACCCTGAGACCTACTGGAAAGCTATTGCCAACAATGTGCAGAGTCCTTTCGTCTACGACAATTCCTATATCAAGTGTCGTGAGATCACCTTGGGCTATACCTTCCCGGAGAAATTGCTGGGTAAGTTTGCCAAAAGCCTCAGCGTATCATTCGTAGCACGTAACCCGTTCATCATTTGGAAGAGGATTCCAAATATTGACCCTGACTCAGGATATAACACTTCTGGTCTAGGACTGGAGTATGGCTCACTACCCTCACGTCGTAGCTATGGTATAAACGTTAATATTAAGTTTTAAGTTGATAAGAAGATAATATATGAAAAAGATATTTTTTGCAGTACTTACAGCCGGTCTTTGCCTGACTTCCTGCAGCGACAGCTACATGGAAGAACTGAACACCGACGACTCAAAGGTGTCAAAGCTTGACCCCAACGCCCAGTTGACCACAGCCTTGCTGCAGACATACGGTGACTTCAGCCTGATGGACACCTACCGTAACTATATCACGGGATTCACACAGCATTTTGCCGGTGGCTGGAATGTCACAAACTATGCGGGTGCCGTACATTTCGAGGATGATATCTCACGCCGTATCTGGGACCGTTACTATGAAGTGTCTATCAAGAACCTCGTAGATGCCATCCACAACTCTGAAGATAGAACCAACTTGAATGCAGCCCTTCGCATCCATCGCGTCTTCCTCACCTCTGTTCTGGCAGACACTTACGGTGATGTTCCCTGTTCTGAAGCAGGTCTTGGCTTTATCGAAGGTATCGCCACACCCAAATACGACACTGTTGAAGAACTCTACGACTGGTTCTTTACCGAACTGGAAGCCTGCGAACAGCAACTCGGTACAGGCACGGACCGTATCACGGGCGACGTGACCAGTATGGGTGGCGAGGTAGCCAAGTGGAAGAAATATGCCAACTCCCTCCGCATGCGATATGCCATGCGTATCTCTGATGTCAACCCCACCAAGGCCCAGCAGGAGTTTGAGAAAGCTATGAACAATGCCAGTGGCTATATTGCCACAGCCGACGATAATGCCTATATTGTCTACTCAGACTCACCATATACCTTCTATGACGGTGCTACAGAGTACGACTTCCGTACCAATGCTTTGAGTGAGATCCTTTACGGACAGGATCCGTCTTCTCCAACATTCGTCAGCTCGACTTTGTTCTATCAACTCCAGAATACCGGTGACCCTCGTCTCTATCGCATTTGCCGCCACTACTACAACATCAAGCGAAGTCAAATTAAACCCGACAAAGAGCAGAACATCGACCTGACAGACGAAGTATTGGCATACTTCGCCAACAGAGGGAAAGGCGAGGAACCCTGTAACCCCGGTGCCGCCTGGTATGACAACTGGATGGATGTTATCACGACTGCGGATATTCCGACACTGGCAAAATGGGCCTCCATGGATGCCAACGTCTACGACAACAGTGACTATCGTGCCCGTGCCACCCGCCCCTGCCTGAACATCGACTTCGAGATGCCGTCATGTCCTGGCATCCTGATAACATCAGCAGAGGTACAGTTCCTCCTGGCAGAGGCAAAGACACTGGGATGGGCTGTAAGCGGAAATGCTGACAGCTATTATGAGGCTGGTGTTCGCGCATCAATGGAAATGCTCAACGATTACTACCTTACCTCCAACAAGATTACTGAAGACGAAATCAATCTTTTCATCCATAACAACCCTCTGGGCACCAACCCTAAGGAGACAATCAATACGCAGGCGTGGATTCTACACCTGATGAATCCCTCTGAGGCGTGGGCAAACATGCGCCGCTCTGACTATCCTACCGTGCTTGACAGAACACGTCTCGCCACATTCCCCAGCGATGGCTTTGTCTATGATGACCCCGACCTTTCCATGCCAACGCGTCTGAAATATCCTGAACTGGAAGACCAGTACAACAATATCCATTACAATGAAGCTATTGAACGCATGGGGGGCAAAGACAACTGGCATAAACACCTTTGGTGGGACACCGGTGACTTGCATGTACAGCCCACCTTCACTCCTCCTTTCGGTAAGGGTTATGTCAACTAAGATAATTAACGGATAAAAGCATAAGAACAATATGAATAAGAATATGAAACAATACCAGCACAAGGGATGGAAAGTTATGACCATGTTTCTTGCCATGTGTCTCGCTGTGGCAGGTGCTACTGCCTTATCAGCATGCTCTTCCAACGACGACCCCTACTTCACCGTAACGGAGAACGACGATCCCCGTATCCTGAATACTGACTTGAGTGACAAGACGCTGGACCGCAAGACCAAGTTGAACATTGAGATCAAGGTCACCCCTATCCAATATACTACTGTGACATGGCTGCTGAATGATGTCCTGATCGCAGAAGGTACCGTCATCGACCAGACACTGCCTGTAGGTGATCATGTACTAAAGATAGTAGCAACCACTACCAAAGGAAAAACCACCTCACGTACCATTCATGTCAAAGTAACACCGGCAGAAGGTGACCCGGAGTTGGCAAGCGATCCCAAATCACGATGGCTCACCATAGGAACCACAAAGACGATTGACTGCATCAATACGACCAGTGTGACAAGAGTTATCATAGGCGAGACGGAAGCTTCTAACGTCTCTTTTGCCAATGACAAACTCACCTTCACCGTGCCTGACATGCCCGAGGGAGAATACATGGTAACGATAGTGAATGCAAACGGCGAGAGCTTTGGATGCGGACTGTTCACTGTAAGTAATGACACGTATCCTGATCCAGGTGTCAAAGAGACCGTACTCTGGGAAGGTAGCGTAGACATCAACTGGGGTGATGCCAATGTGAAGATCACTCCTGAGGAGATGGCTAACGTTCCTGTAGGCGCTACGATTCGTCTGGAGTATGAGATGATCGATGCGGAATACCACGCCATGCGTATCACTACTCCATGGTGGGGCGACACGTCAGCCGACGACTTGGTCAATCAGTTCGATATCACGGCTGACACTCCCAACCCCTTTGAGTTCACCTATACGGAGGCCTGCAAGGCACTGGTAGACGAGCGTGATGGCATGCTTATCGTGGGCTTTGGCTATAAAGTGACCAAGGTGGTCGCTGTAGAGGGTGTTGCACCTGCTGAGACATCACTGTGGGAAGGTGGCGTAGACATCAACTGGGGTGATGCCAATGTGAAGATCACCCCTGAGGAGATGGCTAACGTTCCTGTAGGCGCCACCGTCTGTCTGTACTTCGATATCATCGATGCGGAATACCACGCCATGCGTATCACTACCCCATGGTGGGGCGACACGCCAGCCGACGACTTGGTCAATCAGTTCGATGTCACTGCTGACACTCCCAATCCTTTTGAGTTCACCTATACGGAGGCCTGCAAGGCACTGGTAGACGAGCGTGATGGCATGCTTATCGTGGGCTTTGGCTATAAACTGAAGCAAGTCACGTTCAAAGAATAGAAATCTTCCTTATAAGATAATCATGAAAAGGAACCGGTCTGTCATAGTCCGGTTCCTTTATCTTTCTGCATTTTTTTCATTTTCCAGAACTCTGTTTCACAATTATTTTGTAATTTTGTGCCAAAATTTGAATGAGTAGTATTTATGGAGAAGAAATTACGACTTGGCTCACTTTGTGTACAGGCTGGTTACAAAGCGAAGAACGGAGAACCTATCGAGTTGCCGATTATTCAGAGTACGACGTTTAAGTATGATGACTCTGACGAGATGGCACAGCTGTTTGACCTGAAGAAGGAGGGGTATTTCTATACCCGTCTGCAGAACCCCACCAACGACGCGGTGGCTGCTAAGATAGCGGCACTGGAGGGTGGTGTCGGCGCAGTGCTGACCTCCTCGGGACAAGCAGCCAACTTCTACGCACTGTTTAATATCTGTGAGGCAGGCGACCATTTCGTGACTTCCAACGAGATCTACGGGGGTACCTTCAACCTCTTCGGCGTGACACTCAAGAAACTGGGCATCGAGTGTACGTTCGTCTCCCCTGAGGCGAGTGACGAGGAGATACAGGCTGCCTTCCGTCCAAATACCAAGGCGATGTTCGGAGAGACCATCACCAACCCCGGTTGTGCCGTGCTGGACATCGAGCGCTTCGCACGCATCGCCCATCAGAACGGCGTGCCCCTGATTATCGACAACACATTTGCGACACCTATCAACTGCCGTCCCTTCGAATGGGGTGCTGACATCGTGACGCACTCCACCACGAAATACATGGACGGCTTCGCCACACAGGTGGGGGGTGCCGTGGTGGACAGCGGTAACTTCGACTGGATGAAATATGCGGAGAAATTCCCTGGTCTGTGTACTCCTGACGAGTCGTACCACGGACTGACCTACGTGAAGGCGTTCGGCAAGATGGGCTATACCACCAAGCTGGTAGCTCAGCTGATGCGTGACCTGGGCAGTATCCCTGCTCCCCAGAACTCCTTCCTCCTGAACATCGGACTGCAGACACTGCACCTGCGCATGGCACAGCACTGCAAGAATGCCCAGCGTGTCGCTGAGTTCCTGCACGACTGTCCGAAGGTGGCGTGGGTACACTACTGCGGACTGAAGGACGACCAGTACTATGAACTCGGACAGAAATACCTGCCGAACGGCTCATGCGGTGTCATCGCCTTCGGACTGAAGGGCGACCGTGAGACCGCCATCAAGTGGATGGACTCGCTGCAGATGATCAATATCGTGACGCATGTCGCCGATGCCCGCACCTGTGTGCTGCATCCTGCCAGTCATACCCACCGCCAGCTCAGCGACGAGCAGTTGCGCGAGGCTGGCGTGGCTCCCGACCTGATCCGCCTGTCGGTAGGCATCGAGGACGTAGAGGATATCCTCGACGATATCAAGCAGGCACTGGACAAGATTTAATCATTATCAAACATATTAATAAGTAAAGAAGTATGTTTCACATTTACAAAGGCTACGAACTTGTGGATGCGTACCACAAGATGCGTATGGGCAGGCGCTTCCATCCGAGTGGTGCCTTTAAGAAAACAACACAGGCAATCACCGTTCTCTTCGTGACGCTGTTCCTCTGGAACATGCCGTCAGAGTGGTTCGGCATTGAGGGACTGACCACCGTACAACAGCGTATCATCGCCATCTTCGCCTTCGCCACCCTGATGTGGATCCTGGAGGTCGTCTCCTCATGGGCTACCTCCGTGGCGATTATCGGACTGATGCTGCTCTTCACCTCGGACAGTGGTGTCAAATGGATGTGCAATCCTGACGAGGTGGGTGCCCTGCTGTCTTACAAATCGGTGATGGCGACCTTCGCCGACCCGGTCATCATGCTGTTCATCGGCGGTTTCATCCTTGCCATCGCAGCGACGAAGACGGGACTGGACGCACAACTGGCAAAGGTGCTACTCAAACCTTTCGGCAACAAGAGTGACAACGTGCTGCTGGGCTTCATCCTCATCACGGGTCTGTTCTCGATGTTCGTGTCGAACACGGCGACGGCAGCAATGATGCTGACCTTCCTGACACCGGTGTTCCGCCAACTGCCTCCCGAGGGTAAGGGTCGTATCGCCATGGCACTGTCAATCCCCGTTGCCGCCAACCTCGGCGGTATGGGAACACCCATCGGCACACCTCCCAACACCATCGCCCTGAAATACCTCAACGACCCGGAAGGACTGAACATGCAACTGGGCTTCGGCGAATGGATGATGTTCATGACTCCATTGGTCATCATCCTCCTGTTCTTAGGATGGTACCTGCTGAAGACCCTCTTCCCCTTCAGTCAGAAAACGGTAGAACTGGAGATCGAGGGGGAGATGAAGAAAGACAAGCATACCTATATCGTCATCGTGACCTTCTTCCTGACGGTGGCTCTCTGGCTGCTGGATGCCGTGACGGGCATCAACTCATACACCGTCGCCCTGGTACCGTTTATGGTGTTCGCCCTGACGGGTGTCATCACCAAGCGTGACCTGGAGCAGATCAACTGGAGTGTCATCTGGATGGTGGCTGGCGGCTTCGCACTGGGCTACGGACTGAATGCCTCAGGACTTGCAGCCAATGCGGTGAAAAGTATTCCCTTCGGTGAGTTCCCTCCCCTGCTCATCCTGTTGCTGTCGGGACTGATCTGCTATCTCCTCTCCAACTTCATCAGCAACTCAGCGACGGCGGCACTGCTGATGCCTATCCTTGCCGTCGTCTGTGCCGCCATGGGTGACAAGCTGGATGCCATCGGCGGTACACCGACCGTCTTGATCGGTGTTGCCATAGCTGCCTCCAGTGCCATGGTACTGCCCATCTCCACCCCACCGAACGCCCTTGCCTATGCCACCAACCTGGTACAGCAGAAGGACATGTCGAAGATTGGACTCATCATGGGTGTCATCAGCATGGTATTGGGCTATGTCCTGCTCTATTTCCTGGGAACATTACACGTATTGTAGCCCCAGAATTAACAAATTGTAAACTTAAAACGAAAATAATAGGGAATTTTCTTGGAAGTTTCAAGAAAATTCCCTATTTTTGCATTATCAATATAACAAAATGTAAGTTAAACGATAAAAACCTTAAAGCTATGAACGTTGAGAAAATCATGCAAGACCTGGAGAAGAAGCATCCGGGAGAAGTAGAGTACTTACAGGCTGTACGTGAAGTACTGGAGTCTATCAAAGACGTATATAACCAGCATCCTGAGTTTGAGAAGGCTAAGATTGTGGAGCGCATCGTGGAACCGGAGCGCATCATCACCTTCCGTGTGCCCTGGGTCGACGACAAGGGCGAGGTACAGGTGAACATCGGATATCGTGTGCAGTTCAACAGTGCCATCGGTCCGTACAAGGGCGGTCTGCGCTTCCATGCCTCCGTGAACCTGAGCATCCTGAAGTTCCTCGGTTTCGAGCAGACCTTCAAGAATGCGCTGACGACTCTGCCGATGGGTGGTGGCAAGGGTGGCAGTGACTTCTCACCACGTGGCAAGAGCGATGCGGAGATCATGCGCTTCTGTCAGGCTTTCATGTGTGAGCTGTATAAGGTCATCGGACCCGATGTCGACGTACCTGCCGGTGATATCGGTGTCGGCGGCAGGGAGATAGGCTACCTCTTCGGTATGTACAAGAAACTGACCAGTCAGTTCCATGGCGCTACCCTGACGGGTAAGGGTCTGGAATGGGGCGGCAGCATCCTGCGCCCGGAGGCTACGGGCTATGGTGCCCTGTATTTCGTCCATCAGATGATGGAGACACATGGACTGGACATCAAGGGCAAGACCGTCGCCCTCTCTGGTTTCGGCAATGTGGCATGGGGTGCCGCCAAGAAGGCTACCGAACTGGGGGCAAAGGTGATCACCATCAGTGGTCCTGACGGCTATATCTATGACCCTGCCGGACTTGACGACGAGAAGATAGCGTACCTGCTGGAGCTGCGTGCCTCAGGCAATGACATCTGCCAGCCGTATGCCGACGAGTTCCCCGGCAGCCAGTTCTTCGAGGGCAAGAAGCCATGGGAGCAGAAAGCGGACATCTACCTGCCCTGTGCTACGCAGAACGAGCTGAACGGTGAGGATGCCGACAAGATTCTTGCCAACAAGCCGCTGTGTGTCGCTGAGGTCAGCAACATGGGATGCACTGCCGATGCCGTCAATAAGTTCATCGCTGCCGGTCAGCTCTTCGCCCCAGGCAAGGCTGTCAATGCGGGTGGTGTCGCCACCTCAGGTCTGGAAATGACACAGAACTCGATGCGTATCGCATGGACGGGTGAGGAGGTAGACCAGAAACTGCACCAGATCATGTCGGGCATCCATGAGCAATGCGTGAAGTATGGTAAGGAGGGTAACTATGTCAACTACGTGAAGGGTGCCAACGTGGCAGGCTTCATGAAGGTGGCAAAGGCTATGCTCGCACAGGGTATCGTATAAAAGTAAAGGAGCCTTAGGCTCCTCCCTGCGAAGCCTTAGGCTTCGACCCTTGAAGCTTTAGGCTCCCGCCCCCGAAGCTTTAGGCTTCGAAGGGCGAAGCCTAAAGCTTCTTTATTGATACTTATTTCCGTCTGGTGACGATGGTGATGTCGTGGGTACCTGCGTCGATATCACGGTTGTTGACGGTGGCACCGACACGGATTTTTGCCGTACCGTCCTTCAGCTTCTTATCGGCAAGGATGGTGGCGGTATAGCGCACTCCATTATTGGGGGCGATGCTCTCTACATGGAGATTGGGAGAGATATGCAGGTTCTTATTACCCGTCACGTCATTGACCAGCGGTTGTACGTCATAGAGGGTATGACGGGTGTAGTTCATGATCTCAAAGGATATCTGGCACTGCTCCCCAGCCTTCAGGACACCGTCATGGTCCTGATCCACAAAGCGTGCATTGCGGATGATGATGCGCTCGGGTTTGTCGGCATCCATACGCTCAAGCTGACTGAGCGATACAGAGGGTTTGTCGGAGGCTGTCTGCGCAGGACGCTGTGCAGGACGCTCATTCTTAGGACCAGCAATACCGATGTCGATGCGGTCGTCACCACTGTTGGTGGCATCAAAACCGCTGTTGTCTGACGACTGGGTGCGACGGCGGTATTTATAGTCATCATCACGGTCATCGTCGTAATCATACTGACGCTGACGTTGCTCCATGCGACGGTGATAGCCCTCTATCTCCTCCTGACGCTTCTGGTCAGCGGCGGCACCGATGGCTGCTCCCACAGCGGCACCTCCCGCCATACCCACAATCGTACCGATGTCACTACCACGCCAACCACCTGAGATACCACCGATGGCAGAGCCGAGAACGGCACCGATGGTACCACCGGCATAGGCTCCAGTCCCTGTGTAGGTTCCGCAACTGCTCATCATGAAAGCAGTACCAACAACCCATATTCCAATCTTCTTCATATCGCTTTCCGTTTTAAAGTTCACGATGCAAAGATACGGATTTTCCACAAAACGGCAAGGGGTATTTCCCGAAAATCGCTTAGGGGATTCCCTAACATTTCAAGATCTGTAACCGAAAAGCCCACACAAAAAACGGGGCGTTGCCACATGGCAACGCCCCACTCTATGTAATTTGCACTGAACTTACTCAGCTTTCGCCTCTTCAGCAGCAGGTGCTTCAGCAGCAGCCTCTTCAACAGCAGGTGCTTCAGCAACAGCCTCCTCAGCCTTAGGAGCTTCCTCAGCAGCAGCCTCAGCCTTTGCAGCTGATGACTTACGTGAACGACGAGTCTTCTTAGCCTCAGTCTTTGGAGTCTTCAGCATGTTCTCATCAAAGTCTACAAGCTCGATGAATGCCATATCAGCACCATCACCCAGACGAGAACCAAGTTTGATAACACGAGTGTAGCCGCCTGGACGGTCACCTACCTTCTGTGCAATAACACCAAACAACTCTTTCAGAGCCTCTTTGTTCTGCAGGTAGCTGAATACTACACGACGTGAATTGGTACTATCATCTTTTGAGCGTGTAATCAGTGGCTCAACATACTTCTTGAGTGCCTTTGCCTTGGCGAGGGTCGTAGTGATTCTTTTGTGCATGATCAGTGAGATTGCCATGTTGGCAAGCATAGCATGACGGTGATCTGCAGTACGGCCCAGATGGTTAAATTTCTTTCCGTGTCTCATTTTTCGTTTTTCTTAAGCGGACAAATTCTCTATTGCCAATACTCAATTGTCAATTAGAATTATTCCTTGTCTAATTTATACTTTGTAATATCGGTTCCAAACGACAGATTCAGACTCTCGAGCAAATCATCAAGCTCAGTGAGCGATTTCTTACCGAAATTGCGGAACTTCAAGAGGTCGGTCTTGTTGTACTGTACGAGATCACCAAGGGTCTCCACATCGGCTGCCTTCAGACAGTTGAGGGCACGAACAGAGAGGTTCATGTCTACCAACTTAGTCTTCAGCAACTGACGCATGTGCAGTACTTCTTCATCAAACTCCTGGTTGCCCTCGGTGTCATTATTCTCAAGGGTAATCTTCTCGTCTGAGAAGAGCATGAAGTGATAGATAAGGATTTTGGCGGCTTCCTTCAGCGCATCTTTCGGGTGAATGGAACCATCCGTCGTAACTTCAATCACCAGTTTGTCATAGTCGGTCTTCTGCTCAACACGATAGGGCTCTACTGAGTATTTTACGTTACGAATCGGGGTGTAGATTGAATCGATTGCTATAACATTCACATCGGTGCAGAACTCACGGTTCTCCTCAGCGGGAACGTAGCCACGACCTTTGTTAATAGTAAGATCAATCTGCATCGAAGCTTTGGAATCTAAATGACAAATCACCAAATCGGGATTTAACACTTCAAATCCAGTCAGATACTTGCCAATATCACCGGCTTTGAACTCGGTAGAATTCTCAACGGTGATAGAGACTTTTTCGTTCTCGAATTCTTCCACTACTTGCTTGAACCGAACTTGCTTCAGGTTCAAGATAATGTTGGTCACGTCTTCCTTAACACCAGGTACTGATGAGAACTCATGCTCCACACCACTGATTCGAATGGTGTTGATGGCATAGCCCTCGAGTGATGAAAGAAGAATGCGGCGAAGGGCGTTACCAATAGTTACACCAAAGCCAGGCTCAAGAGGACGAAATTCGAACTTGCCGAACTTGTCATCAGCCTCCAACATTACGACTTTATCAGGTTTTTGAAATGCTAATATCGCCATTAATTTAATGATTATTTAGAGTACAACTCAACGATTAACTGCTCCTTTATGTTCTCGGGAATGTCAGCACGATCTGGCTTGTGCAGGAACTTACCGCTCTTGGTCTGCTCGTCCCACTCAATCCAAGGATACTTGCTGTGGTTGAAACCTGCAAGAGCTGCAACGATAACTTCCAAAGACTTTGATTTCTCACGTACACCAACAATCATGCCAGGCTTAACGGAGAAAGAGGGAATGTTTACAACAGCACCGTCGACAATGATGTGCTTGTGACCTACCAACTGACGGGCAGCAGCACGTGTGGGAGCAATACCCAAACGGAACACTACATTGTCAAGACGACTCTCCAGATTCTGGAGCAGTACCTCACCGGTAATACCCTCAGCCTTGGCTGCCTTCTCAAACATATTACGGAACTGGCGCTCAAGAACACCATAGGTGTACTTGGCTTTCTGCTTCTCTGCCAGCATGACAGCATACTCCGACTGCTTACGGCGACGGTTATTGCCATGCTGTCCCGGGGGGAAGTTCCTACGGGACAAAACTTTGTCTGCGCCGAAGATGGGCTCACCAAATCGACGTGCAATTTTTGATTTCGGTCCAATATATCTTGCCATAATTCTAAAATAATTTCTTTATTTTTAATATAGTAACTATAGTTCCTTATAGTCCCTATAGTTAATTAAACTCTACGACGCTTTGGAGGACGGCATCCGTTGTGTGGCAGTGGTGTGGCATCAATAATCTCAATAACCTCAATACCTGCACCGTGCACGGCACGGATAGCTGACTCACGTCCGTTACCTGGACCCTTCACATAAGCCTTTACCTTGCGCAGACCAAGATCAAAAGCGACCTTTGCGCAATCCTCTGCTGCCATCTGCGCAGCGTATGGAGTGTTCTTCTTTGAACCACGGAAGCCCATCTTACCGGCCGAAGACCAGGAAATAACCTGACCCTCATCGTTTGCCAAAGTGACGATGATATTATTAAAAGAACTGTGTACGTGAAGCTGACCAAGGGCATTAACTTTCACGTTTCTTTTCTTTGAAGTGACTGTTTTCTTTGCCATAATCTTTAAACTCTAAACTATAAACGTTAAACTTAAAAATTACTTCGTGGCCTTCTTCTTGTTTGCAACAGTCTTCTTCTTACCCTTACGTGTACGGGCATTGTTCTTGGTGCTCTGACCACGAACAGGAAGACCGTGGCGATGACGCACACCACGATAGCAACCAATATCCATCAGTCGCTTGATATTCAACT
>Ga0256405_10001767_pt1 | contig 55714 bp, 59 predicted proteins | sample RumenRJG_02DNA_FD_189096 | JGI IMG/M metagenome (GOLD analysis project Ga0256405, IMG submission 189096) | Bovine rumen microbial communities from Lethbridge, Alberta, Canada - RJG_02 | ecosystem: Host-associated > Mammals > Digestive system > Stomach > Rumen | place: Canada: Alberta... | reverse complement strand
GGGGACGTTAAGAGTGACCGATACCGGGATAAGCGGTTCGATCTCTTGTCCTTCAGCGTTCTTGAAGGTGATGTCCACGGCGTTGATGCTCTTTACCTTGTCACTGACCGCTTCAGAAACTGCTTCCTCTACGTCTTCGGCAAGGATCGGAGTTATTTCCATGGTGGTGCCTTCGGGAAGGGCTCCCTCAGGTGCACTTACAGCCACCTTGACACCGCCCGCCTCTTCCTTGAAGAAGTGGGACGGATAGCTGATGGTCTCTGCTTCGGTTTCCGTCTCTTTGGTGACCACCTGAGACTCTGTATCCGTGGTGACCTCTGTCAGGTCCACTTTGTCATCAAGCGGCTCCCCATTGTCTTCCACGGTACCCTCCGAGGTCTCCCCTGACGGTTCCTCCGTGTCGTCAGTTTCCGTGTCGACTGCGGTATCATCGGATACCGGTGTATCCGCGTCCTCCGCAGCTGCCACGGCCTCCGTTTCGATCAGTGCTTTTCTGACCGAATCGTCCCGGATCGCAAGGTCACCATCAAGTGTGATGGTCTTGGCGTCCTGTGGCGTTTCTTCAACGTACTCATCCGACGGTGCGGTGACCTGATCGTCGTCCACGTAGTCTTCCGCATATGCGTAGAGTGACGTGGGCATGTAGGTCACTGCAATGAGCACCGCCATAAGAAGCGCAAAGATCCTTTTGGCCTTAGTGTTCTTTTTTGACATGTTTCTGTCCTCCCAATAATTCAGAACTTTTCTACAAATAATCTCCGTTGAATTCTGTATTTATCTCGGGTTATAAAAGTGTGTAGATTATTGCCTAAAACGGTTATAACTATTGGAGTCTTTTGGTCGCAACCTTATTTTGGCAACGCAAAAAGAGACTGTCCCACAATAGTCACCTTGATTGTACCACTTTTTTGTTTAAAATGTAAATGATTTTTGACACCGCCCTTGCAGGTGTCTAAGTGCCAAAAACCACTAGTTCTAGGGGTTTCTAGAGGTTTTTGCCACCAAATGGGCTAGGTCTTGATTGACATCTCGCATTAAAATGTCCAAAGTATTAAAAAAAGTGCAACACACCCCGGAAATCCCCTCTCTGACGCACAAAAAGCGCGCCGCCCGGCGCGCTTTTAGCACAATTTTTTAGTCTTTTTTGAGTTCCTCGAACATCTCTCTCACAGTTGGGGCGTTCTTGGTCAGCCTCTTGATGTCCAGGTCCTCCGCCTTATTGTTGGCAAGTCTCAGGTTGTTCTCCGATGACAGCAACGCCTCCTTGGTCTTCTGCAGATGATCGATGGTCTTGTCGATCTCCTCGATGGCCTTGTTGAACTTCTCACTGGCTAAACGATAGTTCCTGCCGAAAGCGTCCTTGAAGGCATTCATGTTATCTTCGAAGTTCTTGATATCAACCTGCTGGTTCTTGATCACCGCCAGTTCTCTCTGATAAGCCAGCGAGTTCAGCGCAGCGTTTCTCAAGAGAGTTATCATGGGAATGAAAAGCTGCGGCCTAATCACGTACATCTTCTCGTACCTGTAGGACACGTCCACGATCCCGGAATTGTACAGCTCACTGTCCGGCTCCAGCAAAGTCACCAGCACGGCGTACTCGCAGTCCTTTTCCCTGCGGTCCTTGTCCAGTTCCTTGAAGAAATCTTCGTTCTTGTGCTTGGTCTTGGTGGTGTCCATCTCGTTCTTCATCTCAAACATGATGGAGATGAATTCCACGCCGTCCTCGGACTTCTCCCTATATATGAAGTCTCCCTTGCTGCCGGAGCTGGCATCGTTGTCCTTGCCGAACTCCGCCCTGGGGAAGGCTGTCATCCTGATCTTGTTGAACTCGTCCAGGCAGTGCTGCTCCAGGCTCTCTCCCACCATCTTGGTGGACATTCTGGCCTTGAAGTCCTTTAACTGGATGATCTGATCATCCTTGAAGCGAAGCTCCGCTTCATACATCTCTTTCATGGCCTGTTCGCTGAGCTTGCGCTCCGCTTCCTGGTTCTGAAGCTTGGAGTTGAGCTCCACGATCTCGGTGGTCCTGTTCTGGAGTTCCAGTTCTCTATCCTTTACGGCCTCTGCCACCGCAAGGTCTCTGGCGATTTCGCCTTGGTTCACCTTTCCCTGAAGCTCCGCGATGAGCATGTCTTTGTCGATGAGCTCCTTCTCCTTGGACTGGTTGATCTGGGCGATCTCCTTTTCCATGGTCTGTCTAAGCGCTGTCATCTCCTGCTCCTGCTTGAGTTTCAGGACCTCCAGTTCGCTCTTCTGCTTATTCTCCAAAGCCTCCAGGTCGCTCTTTTTCCTGTCGAAAAGCTCCTGCTCCCTGCGTTCCAGTTCCTTATGAAATTCTTTGTCTCTCACCTGCGAAACTATCTGCTGATATCCCGACTCGTCCACCGTGAATACCTGTCCGCAGTGCGGGCATTTGATCTCCTGCATTGTTTTTCTCCATTTGTGCTTGCGCGTTCGCTCGAGCCACTGTCTAAGCGCAAAAAATCCATTTCAGACAGTACCCTTCGGTCCGCCTCCCGGCGGCGCGCCTATTTTTTGTACCAGTAATCGATGGGTTCGCCGTACACGTTGTTGACCTGCTTAAGCTCGGGGTAGTGGCTCAGGATGTAGCCGTGGAGCGCGATCAGGTCGTCGTCTGCCATACGTTCGCCGGGCTTCAGGGGCACGCCGAAGATCCTCACCTTCCGCCTGTCTCGGTCGCGGAGGGAGAGTTGCACGTAGCGTGACCCCACCACAGCTTTGCGCCAGGCGGACATATCGGTCACATCTATGAGTTCTGTGACTTTGCGGCCCATGACGATGAAACATCTGCCCTGCTCGTCTATCCTGCACTCGCCCACTGCCCGTATCTGCGGTATGCCCTCGGTCACCTTGAACACCAGTCCCATGACGGCCAGGACGATGACCACCACCAGCAGATTGAACAAAAGCGGGCTCTGGATGTAGTCGGACAGTCCGTCCGATATCACCAGCAGCAAAAGGAAAAACGGCACGAACAGGAACACCCTCAGGCCGAACCTCTGATACCTGAATTTCATCTTTTGCGAAGCCGTCCCGCCTGGAAGGCGGGACAGCTATCCTTTCTTATTTGATTATCTCTTTTGCGGCAGTTGCCAGTCCCGCCAGGCCCTGGAGCTCTGAGGGGATGATGATCTTGGTGGCCTGTCCGTCGGCTGCCTTCTGGAATGCTTCCAGGCTCTTGAGCTTGATGACGTTCTCGTCTGCCTGTGCGTTCTTGATGGCTTCGATACCGTAGGCTGTAGCTTCGTTCACCAGTCTGATGGCTTCTGCTCTACCTTCGGCTTCGCGGATGGCTACCTGCTTAGCTGCTTCTGCGCTTAAGATGGCGGCTTCCTTCTGTCCTTCTGCTACCAGAACTGCGGATGCCTTCTCACCTTCTGCCTTGAGGATCTGTTCACGCTTTTCACGTTCTGCCCTCATCTGCTTCTCCATTGCCTGCTGGATGTCGCGAGGCGGAGTGATGTTCTTAACTTCTACACGGTTGATCTTGATTCCCCAGGGATCTGTTGCTTCGTCCAGCACGATCCTGATCTTGGAGTTGATCAGTTCACGGGAAGTCAGTGACTCGTCCAGTTCCAGATCGCCGATGATGTTTCTGAGAGTTGTAGCTGTCAGGTTCTCAATAGCTGACATGGGGCTCTCAACTCCGTAAGCGAAAAGCTTCGGGTCTGTGATCTGATAGTAGACTACCGTGTCGATCTCCATTGTTACGTTATCCTTTGTGATAACCGGCTGGGGGTCAAAGTCGATGACCTTTTCCTTCAGCGATACACGTCTTGCCACTCTGTCGATCAGAGGCAGCTTGAAGTGCAGTCCTACCTGCCATGTTCCGTTGTATGCTCCAAGTCTTTCAACTACGAAGGCCTGTGCCTGAGGTACGATCCTGATGTTGGTCACCAGGAGCCAGATCACCAGTACAAGTACGACGACTAATGCAATAATTCCACCTAATCCCATTTTTTCCTCCTTTGATTATCTAAACGTTGATTTTGTTTACTCTCCCTTTACGTCCACTACAAGCTTGACTCCGTCGATGGCCTTCACCACCACCACGGTCCCCTCGGGTATCAGGTCGTTCTGGCCGACAGCCACCGCTGCCCAGTCCTGTCCCTTGACCTCCACGCGGCCTGAGTTCAGGGGGATAATGACGGAAGTCACTCTGCCCTCCTGTCCGATCAGGGTCTCCACGTTGGTCTTTTGGGAACCGGTCTTGAGTTTGTTGACGAATATCTTCCTGGTGGTTGCCACAAGCACTATGGAAACCACGAAGAATACGGCTATCTGCAGGGGTATCCCCAAACCCAGTATGGCCATGAGCATGGCGCAAAGCGCCCCGGCTGCGAACCAGATGGTGGTCAGTCCCACCGTCAGTGCTTCGATTACTCCGAAAATAACGGCCAGTCCCAGCCAGACCCAGATCATGTATGGCCCCAAAGTGGCTAGTTCAAACATTACGTCGTTCTCCTTTCTTTCTCAAATTCAAATCATACCTTCTGCGCAGTTCCTGCGCACTCTTTTATAACATATATACCTCAGTTTTACACTTCGTAAACTGCGCCGGCATAGGCGATCTGACACTTGTCGCCTAAAGCTTTTTTGAAGTCCACAATGGCTTCCAGTCCCGTGCAGTGCACCGGGCATACCAGGTCCGGCTCGTAGGCCATGACCTCTTCGATGACCCTCTGTCTCAGCTCCTTGGGCGCTGCAAAAAGATGCATGCCCGCAACCACCGTCCCGATCTTCCGTCCGGGAAGCTTCTCCGTGATGTACCTTAAGATGGGCACGATGCCGTTATGGCTGCAGCCTGAGAACACGTGGAACTTGCCGCCCTCTTCAATGACCAGCGTCTGCTCATGCTTCATTATGTCCTCTACCCAGCCTTCGTATTTATCTTCTTTTATATACAGATAGAAGCTCTCCGTGGGGGAGAAGCCCTCGATCCTGGGCACGTTTCCGATGAGCCAGGTGTGCTCATCTATCTGATATGTCCCCTCCGTCAGGATGATGCGGGAAGCGTTGGCCTCCTTGAACTCCTCTGTCCAGGGGATCTCCAGCTCCGTCTCGAAGATATCGCCCTTCACCACGTGGCCCTCACTGTCCACCTGGGCATTCTTCATGGTCACCGACTTCCAGAAAGCGTCCTTGTGCACGTACACCGGCGCGTGGTCATTGGCCTCAAAGAAAGCGGGCGTTCCGCCGGAATGATCGCTGTGACCGTGGCTTATGGTGGCGAAGTCCACCTTGCTTAGATCTATGCCAAGAGCCTTGGCGTTCTCCGCGAACATGCCGGTCTCTCCCTGATCCATGAGGATGGTCTTGCCGTTGGCCTCTATGAGGACCGACAGCCCCCACTCCGCCTGGCAGCAAGGCTCCTCAGTCTTGTTGTCCACAAGAAAAGTAATCTTCATATGTCGTCCTCCGGCGTGACCGTTATGCGCTCGGTCTCGCTGTCCACGTTAGCCTCAACTTCCCTCTCTTTGTCTCTGATGGCCTGACTGAAGCCGGTCAGCGGGTCAAAGGCCCCAAACTGCTTGGCCCGGTCCGCCCGGGACATCCTGGGATGTTTCAAAGGCTTGCGCACTCTCTTGGTGTAATCTTCATTATCCATATCCATTATATTATACTGCCAATGTCAGTCAATTTCCAGTCCGCAAAAAACTTCACTCCCACCCCGTGCTCCGACGCAAAATCTGTGATGGCCCTGTAGTCCGGGTGGGCGCTCAGGTCGCCGTTGAAGACCAGGATCTGTGGTGAGGGCGCAGGGGGCGCTGGTTGCGCAGCGTCCGGGGCGGGCAGGTCCTGCGCTGAGACGCCGTGATGGTCCCCGTGGGTCCTAAGATCTGTTACCAGTCCGCTGGCGCCTCCGATGAATCCCGTGTCGTACCCGGGAAGGTCCACGTGCCCAGGCTCTATGACCAGCACATCCATTCCTGCCGCAACTGCCGCCTTGGCGATCCCCCGGTCATAGGTGATGATGGCGTCCTCCCCAACCACGCAGGTGCTGCACTTGGCGTAGCCCTGGCTTACGTTTACCCTGATCAGCCCAAGTTCCTCGACCTTGCCCAGAAGCTCGGGCGCTGTGTATTTCAAATTATGTATAAAAAACTTCCCCGTGGAGCATGCATTGTAGATTATATCCCCCGGGTAGGCGGGGCTTAGCCTCGCCGGATCGCCTGTGAATACGGTGTCCCGATTCAGCCTGCAGTGAAGCATGTCCGGGTGGCACCTTAAGGGCTCCTGAACATTATCAATGGGCCCGAAGGGCTCCACCTGGTAGCCCAGGCTCCCCAGGTAAGTGATCAACTCAGGCTGTGCAGTTTTTGAAAGGATGATTTTCGGGGTCATGAGTGGTATAATTGGGGTGCGGGTAGTACTTATCTTAAGAGGTGATCATCAAAATGAAGTCTCAACCAAACATTTCACTTGAAACCTTGACTGCGGAGATCTCGATGGAGGATTATCTTCGGGATTACGTGGATGTGCCCCGGTTCCTGGGGCTTTGCGCTCAGTGCAGCAACTACGATAATCGCTGGAGCTGCCCGCCCTTCGATTTCGATCCGCTGAATCACCTTAAGCAGTTCAGCGCGGTCCGCGTGATAGCCCGCAAGGTGTCGCCTATCGGCGATTGGCGCTTCGGAGAGGCTACCGGAGAATCAACTTCTGCTCCGGCACAGGGCCCCACCTTCACCGGCGAGAATGCCGAAAACTATGACCACGTCTGGCAGATGCTGAGCACCGTCAAGGCTGACCTGGAGGCGGAGCTTTTCCGCATGGAGGAGCAATTCCCCGGGAGCCAGCTGCTCAGCGGCGGCAGTTGCTACAAGTGCAACCAAGGCTGCACCCGCCCCGCGGGGCTGCCCTGCCGTCATCCGGAGATGATGAGATATTCCATCGAGGCCCTTGGCGGTGATGTGGAAAAAATTTCCGCCCAGCTTCTCGGCTCTCCCCTCATCTGGTCAAAGGCCGGGGAGCTTCCACCCTACTACATGCTGGTGGGCGGACTTCTGCTTAAGTGATCGATATGGTGTGGTGCGCGGGCGCAGCCCGCGCTTTTTTATTTTTTGCGATTCGGTTTGACAGGCCCTTTGCCCTCGGGAGCCTCGGAGCCGCTTTTGTGGCCGCCGATCTGGAGATTGCGCTCCAGGGTAGTGGCAGCCTCTTCCAGGTCCATGGCCTTGAACATGGCGTTTTTGCCGAAGCGTTTTTTCACTTCGTTGATGGCTGTCTGCATATCGCGGTCTCTGGCCTCCGCTTCTTCGGAATTGGCGGCTTTTACCTTAGGCGCTTCCTGCCTTCCATCCCCGGCGGCGGCTGCGCCTCTTCCCTGGCCTGCGGACCCTTTCGGGCCGCCGCCGGTCCCCATGTCGAAGAGGCTCATCTGTCTCTCCTTCGGGGGTTCCTGTATGTTATTGCAGTCCAGCATTATGCGTCGTACGGGGATGTCCGGGTCCACGATCCTGTCGTAGAGCTCTGCGATAGCCTTGACCATCACGCTTTCAGTGTTCACCGGGTGGCCGAAAGCCCAGGTGCCCCGTGCGGGCTCCACCTCCTCTTTGTTGGAGTAGCCCACTATCATGGTGACGGATTCCGTCATGAGGTTTTTTGCGACAAGCTCCAGGGAAAGGCCCTCCATCATCTCTTTTGCGATGAGGCGGCCCTCGTCGAACTTATAGTCCCGCATCAGCACCTGTCCCCGGGACAGGGAACTGGACTTGGGGCGGTAGGCTTTGATGTCGGCGATGGTCGTGGGCTCCTCGCCCCAGGCGTGGTCGATGAGAAGCTCCGCGTCGATCCCGAAGATCCTAAACATCAGGTCTTCGTCGGCCTCGGCGATCTCACGCATGGTGTAGATCCCGTATTTTGCCAGACGCTTGGCAGTGCCGGGACCCACACGCCAAAAGTCGGTCAGGGGCTTGTGGTCCCAGAGCTTTGTGCGGTAGCTCATCTCGTCCAGCTCGCCTATAAAGTCGTCTGCGTGCTTGGCGGTTATATCCAATGCGATCTTGGCCAGGTACATGTTGGTGCCGATGCCGCAGGTGGCTCTCACGCCCACTGCCCGCTTCACCTCGTCCATGAGGAACCTGCCCATCTCGCGGGGTGTTTTGTTGTAAAGCCTGAGGTAGTCCGTAACGTCCAGGAAGCACTCGTCGATGGAGTAAACGTAGATGTCGTCCTTTGAGATGTACTTCAGGTAGATGCCGTAGATCTCCGCCGAGTAGTCGATGTACTTCTGGAGCCGGGGCGGCGCCATGATGTAGTCGATGTTTTTGGGTATCTCAAAGACCCTGCAGCGGTTTCTCACGCCCAGGGCTTTCATCGACGGCGACACCGCCAGACATATGGTCTTGTCGGTCCTGGAGGGATCGGCCACCACCAGGTTGGTGGTCATGGGGTCCAGCCCCCGCTCCACGCACTCCACTGAGGCGTAAAAGCTCTTCAGGTCGATCACCAGGTAGGTGCGGTTTTTCTCAGACATTGTCCTTTATGCGTTGGCGCTGCCCTTCATCAAGCGAAGGGCCTTGGATAACTGATCCGGGCAGGAAGTGCTGCGCCTTCCGCAGGTGATCCCCTCCAGTTTCTCGGCGATCTCGTCCACGTCCATGCCACGGCACAGCGCGTCCAGACCCTTGTGATTTCCGTCACAGCCCCCGAGAAACTCCAGAGACACCAGCTTATTGTTATCGTCGATCTCGATGTTGCAGCCCATGGCGCAAACACCCTTCATGGGAATAAACTTTTTCAAAATATGTTTCCTTTCGTATTGGGTCCGCTAATATGATATAATCAATGTCGGCGAAGCGCAAAACACGCGCGTCCCACCATCTCAAGGATTATACCACAAAACATCCCACACTAAAATATGGACGACACAAACTTACATCTTAAGATCGTCGAAGAGCGATTCGAACGCTATCTGAACTCCTATGCCCCGGGCCACGGCGACTTCCTGACCCCGGAGGAGCAGAGCGCCCTCATGCCCTTCTTCAGGCGAAACCGCTCCCAGGGAACCTGGCTCTACGGCGGCTACCCCGAGGCCGAGCGGCGGCTGCCCCTCTTCATGCCCGACTACCTGGGCATCGAGGTTGAGGAGGATATTTTTGAATACTTTCATACAAATCCCGATGAATGTCCCCTGGTGGTCCTCCAGGTGAAAGTCCCCCGCCAGGAGCGGGTGAGCCTGACCCACCGCGACTACCTGGGCGCCCTCATGGGCTGTGGCATCAAAAGAGAAAAGGTCGGCGACATCATCGTCTTCGGCGAAGTCAATAGAGGTGCCGGCGGAGCCGGCTCCGGCAGCGGCGGAGCCGTGTCAGGTGGCGGCGGCCGGGAGAGTACTTCAATCAAAAACGCCGGCGGAGCCGGCGCGCAGATCGTGATCCTCCGGGAGCTTGCCGACTATCTCAAGGACGAGCTCACCTCCGTGGGCCGCGCCGCGATCACCGTAGAGATCCTGCCCATCACCCGGCTGGACCCCGGCGAGGTCAAGAAGGAGACCCACTCCTACACGGTCTCATCCAGCCGCCTGGACAACGTGGTCTCCGCGGTCTTTGGGCTTTCACGCAAGCTGGCCACCGAGGCCATCGCGAAAGGCCTGGTCTTCGTGGACGGCATGGAGGTCCAGAAGCCCGACTACCGTCTGGCCCCGGCCCAAAAGCTGGTCCTCCGCCACAAGGGCAAGGCCATCTTCGTGGGCGAGACCGGAACCTCCAAAAAAGGAAAAACCTACATCGAAGTCGAGAAGTACATTTGATAAAAGGCGCGCCCGTCAATGAGTCGGCAGGAAGATTTTTTTCACATTTATAACGGTTCCAGGGTTATAATATTAGAGAGGGAAAGATTATCACAAGGCAGCCTGTCAAGGCATTAAATGAGAAGATCAATAGTTGATTTGCTCGCTCTTTGGACATAGAATTAAGCAGGAGGATACGATATAATGCTGAACTATAACGGAAAAGCAAATTACAGGTTGCAATTTAAGATCTTCGGTATCGGTCTGGTTGTGGCTATCGCTGCTGCGGTACTGCTCATTGTCTTCGGCATTGTTGGCTGGAAGGGTGGGGTCGCCATCGTATTAGCCGTCCTCGGTTTTGAGATAATGTATTTCTTGATATTGAGAGACACTTTCCCGGGACCTTTGACACAGTATGCCATGCGCAAAGGGATAAAATTCATTGATGAGGATGGTAACATGGTCAAAGAGCTGAAGCCCGGCATGTATAAGATCTCGAAAACCATAGATGATTATGTTGAAGCGGAGACAATGCCCATATTTGAGGATACCGCAAATAAAAAGTGATATTTCTGAAAAGAAAGCTCACAACAACAGGCGCGCTTCCATTATGAGAGCTTTTTTGGTGTCATAATGGAAGTGTCTCATCAAAAAAACCTCCTCCAATGGAAGTCCCTGCCCGGTCACTTCCATTGAGCGTGAGTTTTTTGCGCCATAATGGAAGTGCGCGGCCAAAAAAACCACTCCCAATGGAAGCCTCGTCCACGCCGTTCCGTTGGCGGCACTTTTTTCACGCCATAATGAACCTCTTTCCGCAAAAAACTCGCTCCTAACGGAACGCACGCCCAGAACCTTTCCGTTGGAAGCATATTTTTTGCGCCACAATGAACCACTTCCCGCAAAAAACTCGCGCCCAACGGAACGCCCCTCCGCGCACACAAAAAAGCCGCAGTCACCGACTGCGGCTTTTGGCTTATCTTTGGTATTAACTATCGGTGCGGGGTGTTATGTCCCAGTCCCCGTGGGAGATGAGCTCGCTCAGGAGCTCCGCTGCGAACAGCTGGGTCGGTATGTTGTCATACTTGTCCATGTTCCGGCGCATCTCCTCAGTGATGAAGGTGTCGAAGGCCTCGCAGTCGAGACCTGAATCTGCGCACATCCGGCGGTCGATGCAGATCCTCCTGATGTACCCCGCGGACTCCTCCATCAGATTCTCAAGAGTCAGTTCATATTCTTTAGTTTTCATCACGCATTTCTCCTTTACTTAATTGTCATTTCTCTTCCTTTATTGTTAATGCGTTACCCGTTCGTACCTGGGCTATCCTTTCACTTTAGCCCGGTGAAGTAGAACTATACACCATATCAGAGGACCAGTCAAGAGGTTTTTCCAAAAAACTTTTAAATTTTTCTTCCTATTATATATAGCAAAAAATAACATGCCTGTTTCCGAGGTTTGCAGGGACGGGTTCAAAAGGGTATAATATGTTCAATAAATGTACTGAAAGTAGGTGGGACTATTGCTGTTATCCATTTTATCCATCCTGGTCAACGTGGTCTTTCTGATCGTGCTGAACCTGGATCTCTACACCGACCATGCCATGATGCCCACCGGCGAGATCAGGGAGTGGCACCGCAGCCCGGTCAGCCGCCTGGCCATAGCGGACCAGTCCATTCTTTTCTACATCCAACTGGCCTTGGTGGCCGTCAGCATCGTATCCAGTGCGCTGATCCTCTTCGGGGTCCGCGCCGATATCGTGCGCAAAATCCAGCTGATCAGCCTCATCGCCTCCGCAGTCATGTTCATCGTAATCATAATCGTAACTTCCAACTCCCACGCAAAATACGCGTGATCGGCGCCACGGTCCGCAATACAAAAGCCCGCACCGCGGGCTTTTTGATTGTCTCGTCAATGAAGTTCGTCCCTCACGCATTGTACAGCTTGGCGTATTCGCCGCCCAGTTCAAGCAACTCTTCATGAGTCCCCTGCTCCTTGATCACGCCTCCCTCCACCACGATGATGCGGTCCGCGTCCTGCACAGTGGTGAGACGGTGGGCGATGATTATGGTGGTGCGGCCCTCGGCCAGCTTGTCGAAGCTTCTCTGGATGTATTCCTCGGTGATGGTATCCAGGGCAGATGTGGCCTCGTCCAGGATCAGAAGCTTGGGATTCTTTAAGAAGATCCTTGCGATGGATATCCTCTGCTTCTGGCCGCCGGAGAGCTTTGTGCCGCGCTCGCCCACGTAGGTGTCGAAGCCGTCGGGCATGTCCATGATGTCATCATATATCTCAGCCCGCTTGGCCGCCTCCACCACCTCTTCGTAGGTGGCGTCAGGTCTGCCATAGCGGATGTTTTCCAGAACGGTGTCGGCGAAGATGAATACGTCCTGCTGGACGATACCGATGTTCTTTCTTAAGGAGTGCTTGGTCACGTCCCTTATGTCCTGTCCGTCGATCTTAATGCTGCCGCCGGTCACGTCGTAGAACCTGGGGATCAGGTGGCAGAGAGTGGTTTTGCCGCCGCCGGAGTGGCCCACGATGCCCACCTTTTCGCCGGGGTGAACCTCCAGGTCGATGCCGTGGAGCACCTCTTTGGCCTCGTTGTAGGAGAACTTCACATCCTCCAGCTTGATGTCTCCCTCTCTGACCTGAAGATCAGGTGCGCCTTCCTTCTCGGTGATGGAGGGCTTGAGAGCCATGATATCCATGAAGCGCCTGAGGCCTGCAGTGCCGCTGACGAATACTTCAGCGAAGGCACCCAGCTTCCTGATGGGCGTCACGAAGGTGGATACGAACAGCATGAATGTTATGAGATCAATATAGTTCATGTGGCCCTTCATGATCAGGTAGCCGCCGAAGGCGATGACCACCACGGGCATGATGCACATAAAGAATTCCTGGCTGGCCATGAACTTACCCATGGCCTTGTAGTAATTCTTCTTGGCGCCCTTGAAGTTCTCGTTGGTCAGGTCGAACCTTTCCATGTCCACATCCTCGTTGGCGAAGGCCTTGGATGTGCGGACGCCGGAAAGGCGGGACTCCACCTCAGCGTTGATCTCGGCCAGTCTTTTTTTGACGTTTACGGAGGTCTTCGTCATCTCGCGCCTGTTCTTCATGACGACGATGACGAAGATGGGGATCAGTATGGAGATGACCAGCGCCAGCCTCCACTCCATGATGAACATGAAGACCAATGATCCCAGTATGGTCAGGCTGGAGATCACCAGATCCTCCGGGCCGTGGTGGGAAAGCTCCGTTATTTCGAACAGGTCTCCCGTCAGCCTGGACATCAAATTACCTGTACGGTTCTTGTCGTAAAAGTCGAAATCCAGCACCTGGAACTGTTCGAACAGGTCCCTCCTGATGTCGGCCTCCACCCTGATCCCGAAGGTGTGGCCCCAGTAGGTCATGATGAAGTAGCAGATGGATCGGATCACGTAAAAGATGGCGATGATGGCCATCAGCTCGAAAAAGAACCGATACAGGTTATTGGGCAGAAGCTCGTTCATTGCGTACCTGGACACCAGGGGGAAGGAAAGATCCACCGCTGACGCCATAATTGCGCAGCACATGTCCAGTATGAAAAGCTTCCTGTGCGGCTTGAAATATTTTAATAGGGTCTTTATCATGTCCATATCTTCGTCCTATTGACCGATTCACTTTAGTGAACAAAAATGCTCGTGTGTTTTGCATTCTAACACATAAATCTATATTACAAAAGACCTTTCCTGGGTTCAAGTCCTGCTTTGAACTACAAGATAAATCAAAAGCCCCTCTTTTGAGGGGCTTGATCAATGGTGCGGACAACAGGACTTGAACCTGCAAGGTGTTACCCACACGGTCCTTAGCCGTGCGCGTCTGCCAATTCCGCCATGTCCGCATATGCGGTCTTTTTTGGACTGCCCTATCATATTACTCTTTTTATGGCAAAAGGTCAAGAAGTTTTTTGCGGGAATTGGCGGATTTCATTAAGATATGTGAACTGTGCTTTTTTTCAATACTAAAGTTCCGCCCTGTCCGCAAAATATCTTTGGTCTTGAGCTCCATATATGATAAAATTATATTGGGTGAAGGGGCGCCCGCCAAGGGTCAACACCTAGCCATAACAGGCAACGCCCTGCACCACGTAAGATCGCAATCTAACACTTAAGGAGAGTGACCATATGGAAAACATCGTTAAAGACGGACTTAAATTAGGATTTGGACTCATGAGGCTTCCAAGGCTTGGAGCCGGCAGCGAAAAAGATCCCTTCGACATGGAACAGACTAAGGCCATGGTGGATAGATTCATCGCAGCAGGCGGCAAGTATTTTGATACAGCCTATGTGTACACCGGTTCAGAGGAGGCCACCAAGGAGGCTCTTTGCGACAGGTACCCCAGAGACTCCTACTATCTGGCTAGCAAGCTGAACGCCACCGATTGGGCTGTCAAGTCCAAGGAGGAGGCCCTGGCACAGCTTGAGATCAGCCTCAAAAGGACCGGAGCCGGATACTTCGACTTTTATCTTTTGCACTCTCTGGATCACGAGTGCGTGGACAGATACGAGGAGTACGGCGTATGGGACTTCGTCTGGGATGCCAAGGCAAAAGGTCTTGTAAAACATGCCGGTATCTCCTTCCACGATACGGCGGAGGTCCTGGACAAGATCCTCACAGATCATCCGGAAACTGAGTTCGTACAGCTTCAGATAAACTATCTTGACTGGGAGGATCCCGATGTTCAGTCCAGAGCCTGCTACGAAGTCTGTGTGAAGCATAATAAACCTGTGATCGTCATGGAACCCGTGAGAGGCGGACTTCTGGCCAACCTTCCGGAAAGGGCCACCGAGGTCTTCAAAGAGGCGGATCCCGATGCCTCCACCGCATCCTGGGCGGTGCGCTTCGCCGCATCCCTTCCTAACGTAAGCGTGGTCTTGAGCGGCATGTCCACCATCGAACAGGTAGAAGACAATCTTTCATATATGCAGGATTTCAAGCCCCTGAGCGACGAGGAACGTGATGTGATCAACAGAGCCTTGGAGGCACTTCTGGACGTGGACCGCATCCCCTGCACGGCTTGCCGTTACTGCACCCCGGGCTGCCCCATGGAGATCGACATTCCCAGGATATTCAAGGTCATGAACAATTACAAGATCTACGGCGACCTGGAGAAGTACAAGGAGATCTATCAGAGGCGCTTTAAGGATGTCAAGGCATCTGACTGCATTCAGTGCGGACAGTGCGAAGGGGCCTGCCCCCAGCACCTTCCCATCGTGGAACTTCTTCAGGAAGTTGCAGCCACTCTGGAATAGCGAGGCAAAACATGGAGTACATAGGAGACGTTTTTTACGAGTACGGCGGAGGACTTTACGCCAATATCACCAATAAATGTCCTGACAGATGCGAGTTCTGCATAAGGTACATGGTGGATTCCCTGGGCGGGGCGGATTCGCTCTGGCTCAAGCGGGAGCCCACCATGGAGGAGATCCTGGAGCTCCTGGACCAGTGGGACTTGAGCAAGTTTGAGGAGCTGGTTTTTTGCGGTTACGGCGAGCCTACCGAAAGGCTTCCCGAGCTGATCGAGACCGCCGAGTATGCAAGATCCAAGGCTCCCGGTCTGAAGATCAGGCTCAACACCAACGGGCTTTCTGACCTGATAAACGGCAGGGACACTCTGCCGGAACTGAGCAGCGTGCTGGACCGCATATCAGTCAGTCTGAACGCCAAGGGGCCCGAGGAATATCTGGCCCTCTGCCACCCAAGGTTCGGTATAGGAGCTTTTGAGGCCATGCTGGACTTTACCAGAAGGGCCAAGGAATGCATCCCAGACGTGACCATGTCCGTGGTTTCCGGCTCCATCCCCTATCAGGATATCGAACCCTGCAGGCGGATCGCCGAGGAGGAGATCGGGGTGAAGTTCAGGGTGCGCTAAAGGTGGCCCGTGATCCGTCTGGCAAACAGAATAAATAAAACAGTTGCGGTGCCCGGGCCTGCCGGGCGCGCCGCAAAAGGAGGAACATAAATATGAACAAACCGACTTTGGTCATCATGGCCGCAGGAATGGGCTCCCGCTACGGCGGACTCAAGCAGATCGACAAGATTTCAGGAGAGGACATAATCCTGGACTTTTCCCTTTACGATGCCCTTCGGGCAGGCTTCGGGAAAGCCGTGATCATAATCAAGAAGGAAAACGAGGCGGATTTCAGAGCGCTGGTGGATGACCGCGCAGGCCGCCACATGGATATAGAGTATGCCTATCAGGACCTTTATGCCATCCCCGATGGCTTTCAGATTCCCGAGGGAAGGGTCAAGCCCTGGGGCACCGCTCACGCGGTGATGTCCGCAGCTGACCACGTACACGAGAACTTCGCCGTTATAAACTCCGATGACTACTACGGACCTGAAGCTTTCAAGGTCATGGCTGAATTTCTCAGTCAGGCGGATCCCGACGGAACGCCCTACCCCTTCTCAATGGTGGGCTACAAGGTAGAAAACACCCTGACCGACAACGGCTCCGTCTCCAGAGGAGTCTGCACCGAGACCGAGGACGGCTTCCTCTGCGACATCGTCGAGAGGACCAAGATCATGAGGCAGGACGGGCAGATCGTATTCCAGGATGAGGCAGAAGAGCTGCACCAGGTAGCTGAGGGGACTCCGGTATCCATGAACTTCTGGGGCTTCACCCCCGCCATGATGGACGAGATCAAGGCAGGTTTCCCTGCTTTCCTTGAGAATGCCATAGAGAACAACCCCATGAAGGGTGAATACCTCCTTCCCGAATGCGTGGACAAGCTGGTCAAAGCCGGCAAGGCCACCGTCAGGATGCTCAAGTCTCACGACCGTTGGTACGGCGTGACCTATAAGGAAGACAAGGAGAGCGTCTCCGCCTCCCTGAATTCCCTCAAAAAATCCGGGCTCTACCCCGGCGATCTCTGGAAGTAAAGGTGAAAGAAATGATCAAGAACATGGAACAATCAAAAGAAGCCGGCATCCTTCAGGCCGCTGACATGATGGTCTGCGCAGCCCTCACTGCCCCCAAGGGATCCGGCAAGGACACCATAAGAGCCAGCGTGGTAACCGGCGAGGAAAAAGATAAACTGAGGGACAAGATGCTGGCCCTTTCCGAAGCCTACGGCATGCCCAACTTCGCAAGAGACGCCGGAAACGTTGATAACGCTCAGGCAGTGGTTCTCATCGGCTGCACCGGAACCTATTTCGGCATGTCAAACTGCGGGATCTGCGGTTTTGAGGATTGCGGACAGTGCCGCGCCGCTGGAGCCAGATGCGTCATTACTGTGTCCGACCTGGGCATAGCTGTGGGAAGCGCAGTTTCCAAGGCCGCCGACATGAGGATCGACAACCGCGTCATGTATACCGCAGGAAAGGCCGCACTTAAACTGGGCTTCATCACTGACGACACCGCCATCTGCTACGGCATTCCCCTTTCGGTCTCCAACAAGAGTATTTTCTTCGACAGAGGCCCCGGCGCGGTGATCAACCTTAAATAGTAATCAGACATTCAAGGAGAAAAAAGTGTTACCAGATAAAGACATTCTCATGCCCTTCATCGAAGAGGCGGCTCAAAAGGCCATAGAGATCAGACGCGATCTTCACATGCACCCTGAGGTGTCATCTCACGAGGAGCGCACAGCCAAGGTCATCGCCGACACCCTTAAGGATCTCGGCGTGGAGACCGGGGAGAACCTCGGAACACCACTTCCCCCTGATCCGGAGCACGTCAAGGCCGTTCTCACTTCCATAATCGCAGCAGATTCCCTTAAGGATATGGGCATCAGCATGGAGGATCTGGCCAACATGACCCTGCCTCCCGGACACGGCGTCATGGGCACCCTCTATGGTGATGACTCCTCCCGGGCTGTTGCCATAAGAGCGGATATTGACGCCCTCCCCATCACAGAGGTGACGGATTCTCCGTTCAAATCTCAGAATCCCGGCGTCATGCACGCCTGCGGTCACGACATCCATACCGCATCCCTTCTCGGAACAGCCATGGCGCTCAAAAAATATGCCGCCCAGGGCGGCCATCTGCCCCTCTCCGTCAAGTTCCTCTTCCAGCCCAACGAAGAGGGCACAGGAGGCGCAGCTCCCATGATCGCAGAGGGCGTCCTTAAGGACCCCGACGTAGAGAGCATTCTGGCCTTCCATGTGGATCCCACCCAGGAGTACGGCAAGGTGCGGTTTTTCCCCGGCATCATGTACGCCGCCTGCACAGATTTCAAGATCACGGTCCGGGGCAAAGCCTCCCACGGCGCTCACCCTGACCTTGGCATCGATCCTATCCCCTGCGCCTGCGATATAGTGCTGTCTCTCCAGACCATACTGACCAGGAGACTGGACCCTGCAAGCCGTGCAGTGCTCACCATCGGCGCCATCAAGAGCGGATCCACCACCAGCCAGATCCCAGGCGAATGCGAGATGATCGGTACCATAAGGACCTTGGACGAGAAGTCCAGAGACCTGATCGAAGATGAGATGCGCAGGCTCACAGATTCCATCGCCAACGCCTACGGCTGCACCTGCGAGACCGTCATCGGCGAGATGTATCCCGTGCTTCGCAACGACCCCGAAGTCTATAACACCATTCACTCCGTGGCCGAGGACCTTGTGGGCGTAGAAAACCTGGTGGCAAGCGACGCTCCAAGCTTCAGCACAGATGACTTCTCATTCTTTACGAGCCAGGTGAAGGGCTGCTACTTCCATCTGGGAAGCACAGTGCCGGGATCCACTGAGATCCACGACATCCATAGCTACCTCTTCGACCCCGACGAAAGGGTGATCAAGATGGCCATTGCCATGGAAGTCTTCTCATGTCTCAGGCTGATGGGAATGTAGATATTTTGGATAAAACAGGAGATCAAAAGATGAAAAACATTCGTAAATTTTTTGCGTTAAGCCTTATCATAGTCATGGCCTTCACCCTGGCCTCTTGCGGAGGCGCTCAGACGCCGGCTGAACCGGAAGAGCCGGAGGACACTCCGACCATGGCATTGGACACCATGCTCAAATCCATTCAGAACCTGGATTTTGAGACTGCCCAGCAGTACTACTCAGGAGACATGGGCTCCCTTGAGGGCATGAGCGAGAACGCCTCATCTGAGACTGCTGAAGTGGTGGACAAGATGCTCAAGGATGCTCTGAATTTTGAATATGCCCTGGACAACGAAGTCATCTCATCCGACGGCCAGACCGCTACCGTAGACATAGTATTTACCACCTACAACATGGGCGAGATCTTCGAGAAGATCATCGAGGAACTCACGGCCAGGGCAACCGTTCTCCAGGAGGGCGGCATGACTGCGGACCAGTTCCAGACTGAGATGAACAATATCGTCATCGGCATCTACAACGACATCCTCAAAACAGCCGAAAAGAATCTTGAGATATCCCTCACTGTCAACCTCACCAAGGTGGACGGACAGTGGAAGGTGGACGACCTGAAGGATTCCACAGAATTCCTTGACGCCCTCACCGGCGGACTTATCAGCTACAACAGCTGATAAGCGCAAAAAATTATGGCAAAAGAGTTTTTTGCGCCGTATTTCTGATATAATGGATGTGTGTTACGATCATCCAATCAAGGAGGCTCGATATGATCTATTTTAACTGCGATTACATGGAAGGGGCTCACCCCAATATTCTCAAACGACTCCAGGAGACCAACATGGATAAGACCGTGGGTTATGGCGATGATCCATACACCGAAAGCGCCAAGGCCCGCATCCGTGAGGCCTGCGATGCACCGGATTCCGAAGTCATGCTTCTCGTGGGTGGCACTCAGACCAATGACGTTGTCATCGCGTCTTTTCTTCAGCCCTATCAGGGAGTGATCGCGCCCACCAACGGGCACATCGCAAGGCACGAAGCAGGAGCAATTGAGCACAGCGGCCACAAGGTCCTGGCTCTTCCCGGAGAGAATTACAAATTAAGCGCTGAGCAGATCCGTGAATACTGCTGGCTCTACTACAAGGATGCAAGCAAGGATCACATGGTGATGCCAGGCATGGTATACATTTCTCAGCCCACCGAATACGGCACCCTCTATTCTCTGGAGGAGCTGACCGCCATCCGTAAGGTGTGCGATGAATATAACATGGCTCTCTACGTTGACGGAGCAAGACTGGCCTACGCCCTTGGTTCTCCTGAAAACGATGTGACCCTGAAGGATCTTGCAAGGCTGACCGATGTGTTCTACATCGGCGGCACCAAGTGCGGCGCCCTCTTCGGAGAGGCAGTGGTGGTCCGCGATCCAAAGAGAGTTCCTCACATGTTCATGATCGCCAAGCAGCATGGCGCAGTCCTGGCCAAGGGCAGGCTCCTGGGCATCCAGTATGACGAGCTCTTCAAGGATGACCTTTACCTCAAGATCGGTCAGCACGCCATCAACATGGCCATGAAGATCAAGAACGCCTGCAAGGAAAAGGGCTACGTATTCTACAATGACTCCCCCACCAACCAGCAGTTCGTCATCATTTCCAACGAGAAGGAAAAGGAGATGTCTGAATGGCTTGAGATCGAGATGGACGATACCTATGATGAGGATCACATCGTAATGCGTCTCTGCACCAGTTGGGCCACCAAGGAGGAGGACGTGGACGCTCTCATTGAGAGGCTGTAGCTGAAGCGGATGTTTTCAAAGCATATTAAAAGACCGGCTGTGAAAGCCGGTCTTTTTAGTTATGATTCGTCGTCTAATTGAAGTCTTATCTTGTAGAGATATTAATAAGCGCCACCAAATCCTGTAAGAACAGCGACTACGATCAGTACGCACTGTGCAGCGAGCAGAGCGAAGAAGATCTTGAATGCAAGCTTCCAGTACTTATCAAGAGGAACACCACCGAGTCCGGCAACAACAGCAGCGAATGCTGTGGGCCAGATAACGTTGGATAATCCGTCACCAAACTGGTATGCAAGAACTGCAACGTCTCTTGTGATTCCAAGAAGGTCTGCCATGGGAGCCATGATGGGCATGGATACGGCAGCCTGGCCGGAACCTGACGGGATGAAGAAGTTCAGCACGGTCTGGAAGAGTACCATGAAGATAGCGCTGAGCCATTCAGGCAGGTGTGAAAGCGGAAGTGTAAGTCCGTAAACTACGGAGTCGATGATGCCGCCCTCTGTAAGGACGAGCTTGACGCCACGAGCAATACCGATCATGATGGCTGCTGTTGTAGCATCCTGGAATCCTTCGACGAAGGTATCTCCGATCTTCTTGAGGTTCCATCTCATGATGATGGCACAGATGATAGCCATGATCAGGAAGATAGCGCAGATCTGGGAGAAGTACCAACCCCACTCGATAACGCCGACGACTACGAGAGCGATGGTTGCTACCAGGTCAAGAAGAACCAGCTTCTCCTGCCAACCAAACTTCATGTTCTCGATGTCAGCCTGCTGTTCTGCAGAAGCCTCGCCGATCTCTGTTCCATAGAGATAGGAAGCGGTCGGGTCAGCCTTAACCTTTGCAGCATAGCGAAGGATGATAACGGAAGCGATAGCTACCATCACCAGGTGGCAGATCAGACGGAAGCCCGTTCCGGACATGTACGGAATCTCCGCAATACCCTGAGCTACACCTACGGTGAAGGGGTTCATCATTGCTCCTGCGTATCCGCAGGCAGCACCAAATGCGATGGTGCAGACACCTACCAGAGCGTCATATCCCATTCCTACATAAACTGCAGCGAATACGGGAATGAACGGCAGCCACTCTTCGAACATACCGATAGTGGAAGAACCCATACCGATAAGAACGAGGAAGATGGGGATGGTGACAAGTGAGCTGTTTCCCTTGAATATCTTAAGAAGAACAGCAACTGCTCCGTTGAAGCATCCGGACTTGATGATGAAGAATACGGAAGCATATGTGATGAATACCAGGAATGAAATATCAGCAGCATTCACCATGCCTTCGTAGACCAGCTCGAACATCCTGAAGGGTCCTACCGGACTTACGTCGTCAACGGTGTGATATGTGCCAGCCACGGCAACATTTCTGCCCTGATCATTCTCTACATAATCATAGGATCCTGCAGGAATGACCCAGGTAAGAATCGTACAAATAACGATAATAGCGAATAAAATAATAAATACGTGTGGAAGATCAAATTTCTTCTTTTCTCCCACTTTTGGGCCTTTACTCATCTCTTTCCTCCTTTCAGACTGAAGACAATTTGAGTAACGAAACGAATCATAGATATATTTAAAGCTACCGCTATAAATACCGAAATTGAATTGTCAAGGTACAGTTCGGAAGGTCTATGCCTTCCCCTCCGCAAAAAACTATTTGCAGAGCAGTTCTATCATTTCTTCGTAAAGCTTCTGGGTGTCCTCAAGGGACTTGATGGACACGTGCTCGTTGGCTTCGTGAGCGGTCACAGGGCCGGGCCCGATGATTATACGGTCGCCCTCGAAGAAGGAACCTTCGGTGATTCCGAAGAAGGGGGCACCCGGGGTGCCGGTTTTTTCTTCGTAGACCTTTACCAGAGAACTTCTGTTAACGAAGGATGGAATATCATTGATGATCTCATAGGAAGCATCCACTCCCTCCAGCGCATCGTCCACGAACTTCCTGATGATGGGATATTCCTTTTCGGAATCGCAGATGCGGAAGTCCAGATAGATCTTGGTCTCTGCGGGGACCTTGTTTATGGATGTTCCGCCGTTTATGATGCCGATGTTCATGGTGGGATATGGAATCCCGAAGAAATCGCTCTTGTTCTTTCTGAGTTCCTCCTCGAAGTCCATCATCTTGTTCAGGAAGCGGACTGCGTTCTTGTTGGAGCTCTTGCCGTCTATGGGCGTACTGGAATGTGTGGTCACGCCTCTGAAGGTGAATATATATTCCAGAAGACCCTTGGAACCCACTGCAGGCTTGAAATCCGTGGGCTCAGCCACCACCACGTGAGGCGGGAACTTGGTGTTTGCGTGGACCAGATCCCAGATGCCTTCGAACATGATCTCTTCATCGTAGGTGTGATATGTCCTGATGCCCTTTTTCAGGGACTTGAGATCTGTATTCGCAATGGCTGCCATGAAGCAGGCAGTACCGCCCTTCATGTCGCAGGATCCGAGGCCATAGAGCATGCCGTCGCCCTTGTCTGTGAGAACGTGGGGATCTGTGGTCCAGCCCTCCGTGATATCAACAGTATCGGAGTGTCCCATGAATCCGATGGCAGGGTCATCTCCATAGCTTGCGATAAGGACCTGTTTGCCGGTCTTCTCGTTGGTCATTCTCTCCACGCCGAAGCCCAGCTTGGTGTAGAATTCCTCAAGGTAGTCCATGAATTCATGGTTGCATTTGTCTGCAATGGTATTGATGGCTACCAGATCTTTGAGAATGTCTCTTGCTATCATAGTTACCTTTCCTTTTTCATCCGATTTTCTGGATAATAATCAGACTTTGTGCGGATTTATCTTTTTTTGCACCTTATATTATAACAGAAACTGTGGATTCGAACTAAATGATTTTTTGATTATGTTGCGATAATACCAAATAATTATGCTGTATCGGTCACATTTTTGCCGTCAGCGCGAGTTTGATATTTTCGAAGAACACCCTGTGCCCTTCTTCTGTAAGATGCACTCCGTCGAAGCAAAGCTCCAGCGGCCAGGACGATGCGTCCAGGAAGCTCACACCAAGATCCGCTGCCAGTTCTCTGTAAAGGGATGCCAGCCTCTTCACCTCATCCACGATCCTTTCGTCAGTCCAGGTGCCACGGGCCATTAAGGGAGGTGCAATCAGGACGATCACAGGCGAGGCTTCGCCCGCCAGCCTGCCCTGCACTTCCCCAAGGAACCTTCCCATATCAAAGGCCACCCGCTCTGCCACCTCTCCGGGAGAGAGCCTCAGGCGGATCTGCTCTGCATAGGCCACCTTTTCAAGTACATCATTGGAGCCGAACATGATGGTGATCAGGTCCGGACTCTCACTTAAGCAGATCTCCTCCACATAGTTGGCATTGCGGGGTATCCTTGCCCCGTTCATCCCAAGATTCCTTACATAGACATCCTGAAGCGCGTTAAGCCGCCCGGTCCAGCGTTGACTTTCCGGGTAGCGGCCTGTGCTTCCCAACCGTGGATCGTATCCGTAGGTGTTGCTGTCTCCGAAGCAAAGGATCCGGAGCATTTACTCTTCCTCGTTCTCTTCATCCTCGGTTCCCAGGATGGCGGTCTCGTAGAATTTTTTGCTGCTCTCTGACAGGAAGCCGAAGGCTTTGGTGGCTGCGTTCTTTACGGTGGTGCCGGTCTTGATGGCTGTGTCCTTCATCTGCTGCTTGCGGGCATCCATCTTGGCCTGGCAGTCGGCGCAAAACGCTCCGTCCCCCTCTTCAAGGGGCCTGCGGCACCAGCGGCACACGTAGAATATGGGCTCGCCGCACTTGGAGCAGTAATAGTCGTCTCCTGCATAAACGATCTTTTTCCTCTTTGCGATGCATTCGGGGTTGATGCAGCCTTTGATCTTTTTCATGGGTCTCCTCCTATTTGATCATGGATATCAGCGGTCTCCCCAGTTCTCTCAGCTGGGCGCGTCGCAGCTTGTAGTCAGGTATCACCTTTCCCACCTCCGCCCAGAACCTGGGCGAATGGTTCATCTCTTTCAGGTGGGCCAGCTCGTGGACCACCACATAGTCTCTCACCTCGTCCGGCAAAAGCACCAGAAGGCAGTTGAAGTTGAGGTTGCCCTTGGCGGAACAGCTTCCCCACCTTGTGCGCTGGGCTCTGATGGCCACCTTGCCGTAATTAAGTCCCATGACTCGGGCGAAGTGCTCCACTCTGGGAGGTATGTCCTTCCGGGCCATTTTTTTGAGCTCGGTCAGCTCCTTTTCCTCAAAAAACTTGCCTCCCCGGATGGATCTGTTTTCCCGGATCCTGGTCAGGTGCTTCCTGATCCAGGCTTCTTTGGACCGGACCAGTTCTCTCACGGCCCAGTCCGGCGTAAGGAACGGCACTCTCACCACCACCTCCCCATCCTCTTTGATCTGGATGGCGGAGCTGTGTCTTCTGGACCTCTTCACGGTATAGTTAAAATCAAATTCCGATCCCTTCATATCTCTGACGATTCCCTCATGGCAAGGTTCTCTTGCTTGATGGTCTCCATTAGTTCATGGTCTGTGTAGAGCTTGGCTGCCAGTGCCAGCATCAGATCCGCTGAGTTCACCAGGGCCCCGTGAACATTGTCCTTCTTCATCTCCCCTGCGAACTCGGGGGTGTGGATCTTGTAGGGCTTCCCTATGGACATGGTGGGCTGGAAGGCCGGGCAGCGGTAGCTGACGTTTCCTACATCCGAGGATGCAAGAACTCCCTCAGGCGGATCGATATGGTCTATGCCGAGGGCATCCATGCAGCTCTCCACTGCTTCCTTCTGGGATGGCGTGATGTGCAGGTCATGGTAGGGAGGGCCGGAAAAAACTTCGAACTCGGTCCTGGACATAACTCCTGCAGCCTTTCCTGCTTCCAGAGCCCATGCGGTTATGGGGTTCAGATCCTTGCGGTATGGCGCCCTGGCGTAGAACTCTGCCTCAGCATAGTCGGGAATGGTATTGGCAGCGTCTCCTCCCTTGTTTATGTTGAACTGAAGTCTGACGTCGGGCTTCATCTGCTGCCTCATCATATCCACTGCGTCCAGGAAAAGCCTGGCACCGTTCAGGGCATTCCTTCCTTCCCAGGGGCTGAGGGCCGCGTGGGCGGATTCTCCGTGCCACTTAAAGACGAAGCCGTCTATGGCGCTGCACTCCATGGAGGCTGACGTGAAGTAGTTCATGTGTACCATCACCGCGAAGTCATAGCCATCGAACACTCCGTCCTCTGCCATCATAGCCTTGCCCCCAAGGAACTCTTCGTCCGGGGTGCCGATAATGTCCACGCCGAAATCCAGCTGATCCCGGAGTTCATTTAAGGCCAGCGCCGCCAGGACACTGGCGCTGCCGCTGGCGCAGTGGCCGCAGGCGTGGCCCAGGCCCCTTAAGGCATCGTATTCGGTCAAGAGGCACATTCTGTGCTCCTTCTCCGGATTGATCACTCCCTTGAAGGCCGTGGGGAATCCGTGGAAGGGATACTCTGTCTCTATCCCGTGATTCCTCAGCACATCTACGATCTTTTGTGAACTTTTGTATTCCTGAGCGCTTATCTCTGGCTCGTCTGCGATGGAATCGCTTAAGGCTATGGCCTCGGCTGCGAATCTTTCAGCCTGGGCCACCAGGGCTTGGCGGAGTTCCCGCTCTCTTTCTTTGTTATCCATGTGTTTTTAATATCTGCCGTTAAGCTTCCCAGGGCTTCAGTCTGATGGGTTCTTTGTCCAGCAGGCTGAGCTGGTCTGCGTTCAGGTGTTTTTTATTTATTATGACTTCGTAGACGTACTCCCTGAAATACTTCTCGCTGGCTACGAAATATCCGTTCTTTCCTACTTCCTTGCCCCAGCTGTTCTCTATCTTCCAGCGGTCCGGGCATCCGTTTTCGTCCAGGTTCACCCCTACCAGGATCATTGCGTGGGTAGCGCCGGACTGCTTGTAGTCAAGCCTCTCCTTCTTCTCCATGGTCCAGTCCATGCCGCCCAGAAGGCCCTGATAGTCGAAGCTGTCGGGATCCCAGACGCCCATCTTGCGGTCGCCGAAAGCTCCGGAATCGCAGCCGAACCATACCGGGACACCGTCCTTGAGCTGGGCCAGGGTCAGTTCTTCCATTTCCTCGGTGGTGAGATTCAGCGCGTGCAGATCCATTCCTGCCTGGCAGCACATGTTGTGGAAGACGTAGTACTTGCCTATCTCCATCTTTTCTGTAGGCGCGTTCATGACTGTCACGTAATCCTTAAGGCTGTGTCCCACGTACTTGTCGTAGAACTCCCTGGGTGTCAGGCCGCGGTCCACGTGATATTCGCCCTTGCCGTCCCTGTACTCGAAGTCGAATTTGGTCACCGGCTCGCCGAAGGCTATGCACTCCGCCTTGTATACCGCTGCCACCATCTTTTCCTTTTCTTCTTCAAGGACGTCGTAGCCGGCACCGTCGGCTTTGAGCCTTCTAAGCTCGCACGCGTACCTCTTCACCGTGTTGTTCAAAAGCTTCATGAACTTCTCGGTGTGAGAGCTCTGGTAGGATTCGGGCATGACGTACTTTGGTACCAGGCCGTACTTCTCGATGAGTCCCACAGCCTGCTCCCAGTATCCGCCGTCGCCGAAGCCGAAGTTCAGAAGATGCTCCATCATGTGTGAATCCAGCTTCTCATCTGCGCTTTCAATGATCATCTCCAGGAAATTGTTGGTCTTTTCCAGCTTGTCATAGAATGCCAGGTAGTTCTCCGAAAACTCGAATTCATCAACTCCCAGCTTCTCCGCTGTGATCTCTCTTAAGATGTTCATGGCGGCGAACATCCAGCATCTGCCGGACTTCTCCTGGGCGGTGATGCCCCTGGTCTTGATGTCGATGGTGAATTCGCCCATGAGACGGGCAGCGTTCATGGGGATGTATGCCAGATCCGCAAGCTCGGTCTTGGCCATGGCAGCATTGGCTGTCCTGGCGGCCCTATCCTCTTCAAAACCTTCTCTAAATCTATTTAACTGTTCAAATGTAAGTTCCTGCAAAACATTGACCTCCTGTATTTTGATGATTTCCCCCTCATTATATCAAAAAATTATAGTCTCTGCACATAAATATATATGAGGCACTTTAAGGAAACAGGGGGACGTCACCGTCCCCCTGTGAGTTGTATTTTTTGCGCTGTTCAAACCTGCATCAGTTGTACTTCAGTTCTCCGTCCACGATCAGCTTTGCCACGTAGGATGCGCAATATCCCACCACTTCGGCATCCTTGGGTGTGCCGTCGTGATCGTTGTAGCCCTTGAGACCCTCCGGGGTCTTCCAGTCATAGACTGCTCCCATGTTGTGTGTCAGCACCTGGCTGCAGAGGATACCTTCATACTTCTGTCTGAAGATCTCCACGAACTCGCGGATCTTGGCGTGTGCCGGGTCATATGCTCCGGTCCAGTCGTCGATGGTCCTGCCCTTGAACAGGCTGATGCAGAAAGCCACTGCGTTCAGTGCGCCGCAGGTTCCCTCCAGGCAGCAGCCGCAGCCGCCGGCCAGTCCGAAGCCGGCCTTGATCATCTCAGGTGTGATCCCCATGTCCGGGAATGTTAGATACAGGCCGTTCAGCACGCTCTGCATGCAGTTTCCGTAGAGGCTCTCGGTCCTGTGGGCCTCGTCATAGGCCTTCTGGACCAGGGCGTCTTTTTCTTCCTGAGGAAGTGCATAGTAATCTTTCATCTTTTGCCTCCTTACTGTCCTTCCTGTGACCGATCGCTAGCAGATGGTCTTGCCGCCGTCTGCTACGAAGTTGGTGCCGTTTACGAAGCTGGCTTCGTCAGAGCAAAGGAAGGCGACGCAGTTTGCCATCTCCATGGGTGTTGCGGGACGCTCCATGGGTCCGAGAACGATGTTGTCCGTAGGATCTTCGAAGCCGTTGCCCTTGTAGGATTCCATGACCTCTCTGTACATTCCTGTATCTACCCAGCCCGGGGAGATGGAGTTGATCCTTACGCCGTTTACGCCGTTTTCTGCAGCGGCTGTCTTGGTGATCTCGATGATGGCTGCCTTGGATGCGCCGTAGGCTACCTCGAAGGTGTATCCGAACATTCCGGAGCAGGAGCCGAAGTTAACGATGGCGCCCTTGCCCTTAGCCTGCATGATGGGAAGCACATAGTGCATCATGAGGAGAGTTCCGAAGAAGTTGATGTTCATGATCTTCTTCATGTCTTCATATTTATATTCCTCGATCCTGGCTGTGGGTCCCTGGATGCCTGCTGTGTTCACCAGGATATCGATGGTTCCGAAGTGGTCAATCACCTTCTGTACCATGTCCTTCACCTGCTGTTCATCGGCAAGGTCTCCTGCAAGGCAGAGGACTCTGTCCTTGTCCAGTCCAAGCTTTTCCACTGTCTTTTCGCAAAGATCTTCTCTGATATCCAGGAGAGCGACTTTAGCTCCGTTATCAGCGAATTTTTTGACGCAGGCCGATCCGATGCCGCCGGCTGCTCCTGTAATTATCGCTACTCTGTCCTGAAATTCCATTTTCTTCCTCCCGTTTTTTGATGTAAAAAGAATAATTCCATATATGTGAGCTTTAATTAATAAACCTTACATTGCCGTGGTCTCCACGAATTCCTTCCTCATGGCTTCCACGAATTCAGGCTGAGTCAGGGCGTCCTCTGCAGTCATCACGAAGGCTTCCGCCACCAGCTTCATCTGATCATATGCGTAATCCGTGTCCGCAGCCACGCAGAACTCATTGGTGTGTATGCCAACCGCCGGGTCTCCGGTGACGTCCCAGAGCTGGTGGATGGTGGGGCAGCGGTAGCTGACGTTTCCGATGTCCGAAGATCCGCCGAAATCCACGTGTCTTATGGGTGCCTCAGGGGCAACCTCCTTGAAGTGAGCCATGGACCTTTCGGAAAGGGTCTCGTTGGTGTGAAGGTCGTCATAATATCCCTCGAAGTTGGTTATTTTGACCTCGCATCCCGTGGCAAGGGCCGCGCCTCTTGCGCAGTTCTTGATCTTTTCGCTGAAGCCGTGGACGTACTTGGAGGTGTTGGCTCTGATGTAGAAGTCGCAGCTTGCGTAGTCCGGTACGGCGTTGCCCACCGTTCCTCCGTTGGGAATGATGCCGGACACTCTGGCGTCAGGGGTCACGTGCTGTCTCAAGGCATTGATGCTGTTGAAGGTCTCGATGACCGCGTTCAGTGCGTTCACTCCGTCCCAGGGCGCTGTGCCGGTGTGGGCAGACTTTCCGAAGAATTCGAATCTCTGTGAATCCAGGGCGGCCATCATTCCGCTGGGAGCGTGGCAGCCGAAGGGATGTCCCATAATGGCGCAAGCCAGATCGTCATAGTAACCATTCTCCGCCAGGATGCACTTGGCGCCCATGGTCTCCTCTGCCGGAGAACCGATGACTCTCACCTCTCCGCCGTACTCATCCACCGCCTCCTTCATGGCGATGGCTGACAGACAGGCCAGGGTGCCGATAAGGTTGTGGCCGCAGGCGTGTCCCAGGCCCTTCAGAGCATCGTATTCAGCGGGGAAGCCGATGACAGGTCCGGGATTCGCGCCCTTGTAGGATGCAACGAAGGCGGTCTTGAGCCCGCACACTCCCTTCTCTACTGTGAAACCATGCCTCTCAAGAAGTCCAGTGAGCTTGTCGAAGGCTTCGAACTCCTGGTTTCCCAGTTCTGGATGCTCATGTATGTAATGAGCCGCTTCCCTGATCTCGGGAAAAACTGCTTCTATACGTTCTTTGGGACTTTTCATCTGAATAACTCCTTTCATGGATACTTTTAGATCTCGCAAAACATCCCGGCCGGGTTCTCACACCTTGCCCAGGACCTCCACGTACATGCCGGCCCTATCCTTAAAGATCCGTCCGATCTCCCCCACCCTCTGGTCCGAGGGCGGCTGGAACTCCACCGGCTCTCCCCCAATATTCCTCTTCTTGGAGGCACCGAGGGTATGATAGGGAAGAAGGGTGACCCTATTTAGTCCGTTCTCCCTGTAGAATTCTGCTGTGCGTCCGATGATCTCATCGGTATCGTTGACCCCGTGGATCAGGGGCATGCGCATCCATATTTTTTCTCTGAGCTTTGGATCGGAAGCCAAGGTTCTCAGGTTCTCCAGGATGGGTCCGTTGTCCACTCCGGTGTACTCCTTGTGCACCTCAGGGTCGATGGACTTCATGTCGAAGAGCACGTACTCCAGGTTCTCATGGGAGGCCAGCCTCAAAAGATCCTCTGTCCTTCCCAGGCCCGATGTGTCCAGGCACACCTTGATCCCCTTCTCGCCTGCCAGCCTGATCAGTTCCTCGGCGAAGTCTGCCTGTGCCAGGGGCTCGCCTCCGGACACGGTCATGCCGCCGCCGGTCTCGTCGTAGAAGATCTCATCCTGGCCCACCTTTGCCATGACCTCCGGTGCGGTCATTCTCCGGGCCACCGCCTTCAGGGCGTTGGCCGTGCAGTTCTCTGCGCACTTCAGGCAGTTATCGCAAAGCTTCCAATCTATGACTATCTGCCCCTTCTCGTCGGCCGATATCGCTCCCTTGGGGCAGACTCCGATGCAGTAGCCACAGTGGATGCAGCTGTTGGGCATCCTGATGAGCTGCTGGTCGAATCTTATGAGTTCCGGATTGTGGCACCACTTGCAGTTCAAGGGGCATCCCTTCAGAAACACAGTGGTCCGGATGCCGGGGCCGTCCTCAGTGGAGAACTTCTGTATGCCGCCGATCAGGGCTGTTAAGTTGTTTTCTTGTGTTTTTTGCTGCATTTGGTCATTCCTCTCCGATAATATTGTATTTCATGCCCGCAGCCTTCTCAACTCAAACCTTGTCATAAAACGTTATTTTGTTGCTTAAGAGCCCCTTTCGTGGTATTGTATATATAGCAAATAAATCGATTTTATCCCGTGCAAAACACCTGCGCCCGGAGGTTCAGACTCCCGGCGGGGCGAATGTTTTGCGCAGGAGACTGCTTACAGGAGAACGACATGCTTCTTGAAAAAACATCCTACTCAAACGACTTTCCGCTTCAGATCCGTGTCATGCAGGTAAAAGACTACCCTCTCCACTATCACCAGGACATCGAGCTTGTGTACGTACTGGAGGGCGAGATCAATCTCAGAAGCGGCTACTGCACCTATCAGCTTCACGAGGGCGACCTGTTCTGCAACAATGGCCACGAGGTGCATTCCATCAGTTCAGAATCCGGCAACAACGTGATCTGTTCCATAAAGATCAGCAACAGCTTCTTCACTCAGTATTTCCCCAAGCTGTCACATTCCAGCTACAGGACATACTCCAAGGTGCCCCACGATGAGAAGTTCGACACCTTGAGACGCTACTACTTGACCATCCTTCACGACTACCTCAAGCAAAATTTCGACTACAAGAAACAGTGCATCTATCAGATGAACGAGCTGATCAAGTACCTGAACAAGTACTTTAACCTCTTCTCCGTGTCGGACAAGGTGGTGGTGGGCTTCGAATCCAGCAATCAGATAACCATCGATCGCATCAGCAGGATCATAGACTATATCTATGCCAATTATGCAGACAAGATCACCCTGCAGAACCTGTCGGAGGCGGAGCATCTGTCCCCATTCTACCTGTCCCACCTGATCCACGAGTACACAGGCATGAGCTTCAGGGACTTCCTCTGCTTCGCCAGGGCCGAGCGGTCCGAGATATCCCTCCTTGAGACCGATAAAAAGATCAGCGCCATCGCCAAGGAATCCGGGTTTTCCACCACCGCCTATTACAAAAAATACTTCGAGCAGTGGTTCGGTCACTCCCCTGAGGAGCACAGAGTCCTCTGCCGTCCGGAAATATCCGGTCCGGACCACCAGGGTGTGATGACAGACGTGCCCCTGAGCAGGGCCATAGCCCTCACTCAGGAGAAACTGTCACTGATCACGTCTCAGGACGTGTCCAGTTCACGGATCTCCAAGTCCAAGCTTGATCTGGACATCTCCGGCCATGGAGAGACCTCCACATCTCTGAGTCCGGTATTTCTGGTGAACATCACAGAAGAAGACTACGAGGCTCTGGGAAGCGCCATTCCATCCCTTTTGAGCGAGCTCTTCGGTCACGCAGAAGTGAGAGTCACCATACCTGACTCCCTGCCCAACAACGAGGAAGGCCTGGCCAGCCTGCTTAGATCCAGAGGCTTCACCATAGCTTCCTCCCGCACACAATCCGGCCAGCGGACGGTGGTTCCCCACTACGGCAACGACACCTGCATGGCTCCCATACAGGTTCTCAAAAATTACCTGTTCGGAATGAGCGACGAGATCCGGGTCCAGTTCAGAGACCAGGGTGAACCCGGCCTAATGTTCAAGGGCCAGCCCGGCTGCCTGACTTCAGGCTGCTCCAGAAAGACTCTTTTCTACGGACACCAACTGCTGTCCCTCATGGAGGGCGACCTCCTGTCCCTGGGTCCCAACCACGCAGTGATGAAGCTCAGCAGCGACCGCCCCACATACATGGCCCTCGTCATGAACTATGACGAAAAGTCCGAGCGCCTCATGGAGACCAGCTCCACCGTGTACCTGGCCTACGATGCCATATCAGGCTGCATGGACGAGCTTGAGGCCAACCTGAGTTTCCCAGTGGAACCGGGCACCTACTATACAGTGAGATATCTCATAAACGACGCATCTTCGGTCTTCGGCCTCATGGGTAAGATCGGCTTCCCGGAGGCGGCCCACGACGTACTGAACCCCTTCAGGCGCCTGATGCCCAGCGACCACAAAAGCGAGACCGGGCTGTTTTCCTTCCCCGGCACCGCCAACCTGAACTTCGACCTCCACGGCGTAGGTGTAGAGGTGGTGGTCCTGAGGCTCAAGGAAGAGTGACCCGGGGTGCGGCCGGCTAACAACAATCAAAAACTCCGCCTTGGGGCGGAGTTTTTTGCGCATTTCACATTCTAGTTGAAGTTGTATTTCGTAACGATGGGTTCTCTTCCCTGAGTCTTGTCGTTGAAGTACTCGTAGAGGCTGATGCCAAGGAATGAACCGCTGATGTTAACGATGTTGGTGAAACCGTTGCCCTGGAGGCAGCAGATTGAGTAGTAGCTCCTCTGGCTGGAGCGGCAGTGGACGTACACCGGCACGTCCTTGGGTATCTCGTCCAGGCGGCCTCTCAGCTGGCTCAGCGGGATGTTGTGAGCTCCCTTGATGTGGCCTGCGGCATACTCGCTCTCCTCGCGGACGTCCACGATGTATGCGCCGGATTCAACCAATCCTCTCACATCGCTGACATGTACCTGTCTGTACCTGCCGTTCAAAACATTCAAGGCCACCAGAGCGCCGAAGTTCACCACGTCTTTTGCGGTGCTGAAGACCGGTGAATAGCAGAGTTCCAGAGTCTTCAGATCCTCCAGCGTTGCGCCCATGGTTATCATGGCGGCGATGACGTCGATCCTCTTGTCCGCCTCACCGCGTCCGATGGCCTGAGCTCCAAGGATCTTGCCTGTGGGCACTTCGAAGATCAGCTTGAAGGCCATGTAGTGGCTGTTGGGCATCATCCCCACCTTGTCATTGGGGAAGATCATAACAGAATCGAAGCTGTAGCCTGCCTTGGCTGCAGTTTTTTCGTTGAGTCCGGTGGACGCTGCATTCTGGTTGAATACTCTGACGCAGGAGGAACCGATGAATCCCTTGTACGTATTGCTTATTCCGTACATATGGTCTGCAGCGGCTCTAGCCTCCCACTGAGCAGGTCCTGCCAGAGCGAGGCGTCCCGGCTTGTGGGTAAGCATATTGAAGATCTCGATGGCGTCACCTACAGCGTAGATGTCCGGGTCAGATGTCTGGAAGTTGTGATTCACCTTGATACCGCCGGTCTCGCCGATCTCAAGGCCTGCGTCCTTTGCAAGGCCTGTCTCGGGAGCAACGCCTATGGACATGATGACGCAATCTGCGGGAACCTGGAATTCCACCTTCTCACCGTCTTTACCGGTGGTGACTGCCGTGACCACTCCGTCCCCTATGGCGGTCACTGTGCTGGAAAGGCGAAGGTCAATGCCGTTGTCGTCCAGTTCTTTGTGGAGGATCTGCACCATGTCGTAGTCGAAGGGCGCCATTATCTGGTCCAGACCTTCGATGAGGGCCACCTTTTTCCCGGCCTTCACAACGTTCTCTGCGGTCTCGATGCCGATGAATCCGCCGCCGACCACTACCACGTTCTCCACGTCGGGTCTATCGATGTACTCCTTGACCCTGGCGATGTCTGTCACATTTCTGATGCTGAATACGTTGTCCCTGTCGATCCCCTCAATGCTCTTCGGCATGATGGGTCTGGCGCCGGGTGCCAATACCAGCTTATCATAGCTCTCCTCATAGACCTCTCCAGTGAGGCCATCTTTGACTGTGACGGTCTTACGGTCGCGGTTGATTTTTGTGACCTCGCTCATGATGCGGGCTTCGATGTCATGAGAACGCTTGAAGGCTCCCGGGGACATGAGAATGAGGCTCTCCTGTCTGGGGACCACATTGCCCAGATGGTAAGGAAGGGCGCAGTTTGAGAAGGAGACGTGCTCGCCTCTCTCAAACATGACGATCTCAGCTTTTGCGTCCAGTCTGCGGACTCTGGCTGCAGCGGATGCTCCGCCGGCCACTCCGCCCACTACTACTAATTTCATGCTTTTCCTCCTGCTGTTATATATCTTAAGCCGTTTATTTACGTTTTTAGATGTTCCCGGTCGTGCCAGGGGCTGCCTAAGCGCCACGCCCCTCGCTGCGCTCACGCGCCTCCTATTATTTTACCGGGGCCTGCAGCACCTTGCTGAACACATCGAAGTTTCTGGAGACCCAGTTGCCCTTTCTGATGGCGAAGATGACGCGCTTGAAATGTTTTGCGTATCCCTCGTCCAGAAGAACGAATCTGAAGCACTCTGACACAAGGGCCGGCGGGTTGTTGAAAGCTCCGCAGCCGAAGGCTCCCAGGATCAAAACATCCACGTCATTCTCCATGGCCGTCTCCAGGATATTCACGATCCTGGAATCGAAGGTCTCCACCAGTTTGCCTCGGGGCACCAGTCTGGTGCGCTCAGGGTGCAGCATAGGTGCAGCGCAGGTGATCACGTCCGTCCTGAACCAGTCCTCACGAGCCTTCAATGAATAGTCATCGTTCTTGAACACCGTGACCCCCGGGCTGTAGATCAGCCTGTCGGTACCCAGATCCCCCACGTGCTTACGGTTCCAGCCATAGTAGTTTTCCCGGAAATACCTGCGGGTTATGGCGTTGTACAGGTTGCTCACCCTGCAGAGATCCTCCTCCTGGGCCCTGGCGCCGCGCTCCACGCCGCCTCCCGGATTGTAGGCGTTGGCGAAGTTCAGCACGCAGATCCTGCCCTCACCCACGTGGAGGGCGGCCTCCTCGAAGGTGCCTCTTCCCGTCACATCAATATTGAATTCTTGGCACTTGACGCTGCGGGACTCTGTTCTGAAGCCCTCGCTGTACATCCAGGACTTCTTCGTCGTCTCTTCAGTGAGCGCCGCAAGTTCCGGATCCTCCTGAATCAGCGCCTGCGTATTATTGAATTCCTTGATAAGGTCGAATAACATAAGTTTTCCTCCTTATTCGACGAAGTAATATCTGTTGGGCTTTCTCTTAGGGGTCTTGGGCTCAGGACCGTCGGCGTAGCCGATGATGCAGTGACCGATGCCCTCGTAATCCCCTTCGATCCCAAGGCTCTTGAGCCACTCCTTCCATTCGGGCTGCTCGAACTCTTCCTTTGCCCTGTTGATCCAGCAACTTCCAAGCCCCTCGGCGTGAGCCGCGTTCATCAGATTCTGCATGGTGCAGGCCCCGTCGTACACGTGATTTGGCGACGACTTGTCCGCAAGCACCAGCAGCACATCCGGCGCCCCGTAGAACGGATCGAACCCCTCGTCCCATCCGCCCACCAGGCGGTTGGCCTCGGACAGCCTGTCCCTGATCTCCTTGCTGGTGATGGCAATGATTATGGGCGTCTGCATATTCTTGCCGCTGGCAGCATAAAGCCCTGCCTCCACGATCCTGTCTATCACTTCTCTTGGCACCTGCTGATCCTTGTACTTTCTGACGCTCCTTCTGGTCAGCATGTTCTCCATTGCTTCGTTCATCATCATTCCTCCGCTTCCTTTAAGCACCTCAGACTGGCATCCACAAGCCTCTCGTTAAGGGCCGTCCGGTCGATTATGTCTTTTACCAATATGTCCAGTTCCGACCCCTCTTCATAGTTGGCCGGCGCAAAATATCCTATCCTGTTGTCCCTCATCATCTGGTGCACCTTGGCCCTGCCCCCGGTTCGATCATCGTAGACACCGATGGAGTATCCGCCGTAGGCGTTTACCAGCTTCATGCAGGGAATGTCCGTGGCGCTGTCGCCAATGTAGACCATGTTTCTGAAGGGCACGCGGATGTCTCCCGGTTGGAAATAGTCGTTGACCGCCGGGTCGTTCACATCCAGAGTCCCCTTCTCTATCCTGAATAGGAACTGAGTTTTGTTTGTAAAGTTAACCACCTGGGCGGGCCACTCCGCCACTCCCCGGTCATTGTAGTAGAAAGAGCTGGCATAGATCTTTTCGAAAGCACCGGCACGGGCCACGGATGTGCCTTCGATCATCTCCTTGAGGCCCGATGAGATTATGTAATGCTCAACGATGACGCCCTTCTCACGGCCGTATTCTCTGGTACGCTCGAACCAGGTCTCCACTCCCGGGAAAAGCTCCACCCTGGAACCGTAGTCCTCCAGAGTCTTCCTGGTGAAAAGAAGCTTCCCCTCCGCCTCCTGCAGCATGAGCCGCATGTAGGCCAGGTTCTGGTCCATCTCATTTTCAGACGAAAGCCATCCCGTCAGTTCCCAGAATTCGCTGACGTCGTGACCCACGGACTGGATGTAGCCCTGGGCCTGCATGTCATCCGGAGATAAAGTTTTATCGAAGTCATAGCAGATGGCCACCACCGGGCGGTCTTCCTTTGTCCTTCTCTCGTATTTGATGTCTGTCATAGGCTTGTCCTCGCAAATATAGCTATTAATATTTTAGCATAAATATCAAACCACCGCTACAAAACTTGGATGTAGCGCAAAAAACACCGGCAACCGGGCCGGTGTCTTTTTCTATTTTTTCATCAGATCCTTTATTGTCACGTTGTCCAGATAACCGGTGATCCGGTCATTCAGCTCGCTCCACATGGGAAGTGTCCTGCAGTCCTCGGTTCTGTCGCATCCTGCGGCGTTGCACTCCAGGCAGGCCACCGGCGCGATATCTCCTTCGGTCACCCTCAGGATCTCACCCACGGTGTATTCCGAAGGATCTCTTGACAGGCGGTAGCCGCCGCCCTTGCCGTGGACTCCTTCAACCATGTTGCTGGATACCAGAAGGGGCAGGATCCTCTCCAGATACTTGAGAGATATCTCCTGGCGGGCAGCCACCTCACGCATGGGGATATATCCGTCTTTGCTGTTTTCTGCGAGATCCACCATCACGCGGAGCGCATAGCGGCCTCTGGTCGATACCATCATATCTTTCACCGTCCTTCGATGTCCATCATACCATACCGGTAGGTGGATTTCAATCCTCCTGCCGCCCTGCCTCAAAACACCTGCGGCTCACCCTTAATGGTTCTCAGCGCAGCTGGCGCAGTCCACCAGTCCCTTGAATTCTTCGGGATCGTAGGGGATGCCGTTTTTGTCGTAGTAATCCTTGAGAGCCAGCTTGATGGCCTCTTCGGCCAGCACGGAGCAGTGCAGCTTGTGGATGGGAAGGCCGTCAAGGGCCTCCGTCACAGCCTTGTTGGTCAGGGCAGCAGCCTCTTCAACGGGCTTTCCCTTGATGAGCTCGGTGGCCATGGAGCTGGAAGCGATGGCGCTGCCACAGCCGAAGGTCTCGAACTTCACGTCAGAGATCACGTCGTTGTCTATTTTGAGATATATCTTCATGATGTCTCCGCACACCGGATTGCCGGCCTCGCCCACGCCGTCAGCGTCCTCGATGACGCCCACGTTCCTGGGGTTGCGGAAATGATCCATTACCTTGTCACTGTATAAAGCCATTGTATTTTCCTCCTCTTGCTCCGTACCTATTCACTGAATACGTGGGTCCTCTTGCCTGTTACCAGATCTCTCCAGAAGGGCGACATGTTCCTGAGATATGTCACCACATCTGTGACCGCCTGAATGATCTGATCCACGTCTTCCTCTGTGGTGTCCTCTCCGATGGTCAATCTCAGGGACCCGTGGGCGACCTCGTGGGGCCTGCCGATGGCCAGCAACACGTGACTGGGATCCAGCGACCCGGAAGTGCATGCGCTTCCCGATGATGCGCAGATGCCCTTGTCGTCCAGAAGGAGCAGCATGGACTCACCTTCGATCCCCTCGAAGCAGTAGTTCACATTGCCGGGGAGACGGTGCTCGCGGCTTCCGTTCAGTTCGCCGTAGGGGATCTTGTCCAGGCCGTCCATCAGGCGGTCTCTCAGGACCGTCATCCTGGCAGCGTTCTCCTCCATGTGGTCGCAGGCCTCAGTGAGAGCCGCAGCCATGGCCACGATGGCGGGGATGTTCTCTGTTCCCGCGCGCTTGCCCCTCTCCTGGGCTCCGCCGTTGATGAGATTGTGGAGCACTATGCCGCGCCTTGTGTAGAGCACTCCGGTGCCCTTGGGCCCGTGGAACTTGTGGGCCGAAAGTGAGAGCATGTCGATGTTTTGCTCTTTTACATCTATCTTTATGTGACCTGCCGCCTGCACCGCATCGGTGTGGAAGACCACGCCCTTTTCCCTGCAGATCTTTCCGATCTCAGCTATGGGCTGGATGGTGCCGATCTCGTTGTTTGCGTACATTATGGTGACCAGGCAGGTATCCTCGCGGATGGCCTCAGCCACCTGTTCCGGATCGATGATGCCCGTGCTGTGCACGTCCAGAAGGGTCACCTCGAAGCCTTCCTTCTCAAGCTTCTCCAGGGTGTGGAGCACGGCGTGATGCTCGAATGCTGTGGATATTATATGTTTCTTACCCTTTTTCTCTCCGGATCTTGCGGCGGAAAAGATCGCCTGATTGTCCGCCTCGCTTCCGCCTGATGTGAATGTGATCTCCCAGGGGTTGCAGTTTAGGCACTTCGCCACCTTCTCCCTGGCCTCCTCCAGGGCCTCCTTGGCCTTCTGACCGAAGGAGTAAAGGCTGGACGGGTTGCCGTAGTACTCGCTCATGTATGGCAGCATTGCCTCGATGGCGGTCCGGCTCATCCTTGTGGTCGCCGCGTTGTCAGCATATATCATTGTTCTTTCCTCTTTCTTTATGTGATTTTGCCTACCTCCGTGGTAGGCAAATAGAATATACTATTATTTACCTACCTAGTCAAGGGGTAAATGCAAAATATTTTCTAAAAATTGCTCAAAACACTGTTGACAGCCACCGCCGTTTATTCTATACTACCTACCAAACAGATAGGTAGTCAAAGGAGGCATATCATGTCGAACATCAAAACTAATCTCATTGACCTCATCGGAAAGACACCACTGTTCTTGGCGTCGAGATACAGCAAAGACGCGGGCCTTCATGGCGCGCTTCTTGCGAAGCTGGAGTATTTGAATCCCGCAGGCTCCGTCAAGGACAGGATCGCCTGTGCGATGATCCTGGATGCCGAAGAGAAAGGCATCCTGAAACCCGGCGCCACAATAATCGAACCCACCAGCGGGAACACAGGCATCGGTCTGGCAGCTGTGGCTGCAGCCCGCGGCTACAAGGCCATTTTCACACTGCCTGAGACCATGAGCGTGGAACGCCGCAAACTTCTGGCAGCCTACGGAGCCCAGCTCGTCCTCACCGAGGGCGCAAAAGGTATGAAGGGCGCCATTGCCAAAGCTGACGAACTGAATGCCTCTATCCCGGACTCCGTGATCCTGGGTCAGTTCGTGAACCCCGCAAACCCTGCGATCCACTACAGGACCACCGGCCCGGAGATCTGGGAACAGACCGAGGGCAAGGTGGACATCTTCGTGGCAGGCGTAGGCACCGGCGGCACGGTGACCGGCGTCGGCCGCTACCTCAAGGAGCAAAACCCTGAAGTCAAGGTCGTCGCAGTGGAGCCCGCCACTTCTCCCGTACTTTCCAAGGGAACTCCGGGAGCCCACAAGATCCAGGGCATCGGAGCAGGCTTCGTCCCCGAAGTGCTGGATACAGGCATCTATGACGAAGTCATAGCCATCGAAAACGAAGACGCCTTCCAAGAAGGCAGGCGTTTCGCGGTGACCGAGGGCATCCTGGTAGGAATCTCATCAGGAGCAGCTCTCAAGGCCGGACAGATCCTGGCCTCCCGCCCCGAAAACCAGGGCAAATGCATCGTGGTGCTTCTCCCCGACTCGGGAGACAGATACCTGTCAACTCCTCTGTTTGGAGAGTAATATCCATAGCAAAGAACCCGGTATACCAAGGTATACCGGGTTCTTTTCGTCTTTGATCATTCAATTCAATCCTTTATGCGTATGACGTAATCGGGTTTGTCGGGAAGATACTTGATCCTGACCACGCTCCCTTCGTGAAGATCGCCGTACCAGTACTCCTGATCCTTGTAAGTCTCCACGCTCTTGCCGCTGGCAAGTCTGGCCTCCACCGTCTCTCCGTTCTCGGTCCTGTAGGTCACAAAATATGCATAGTCCGTGGAGGTGGCCAGCGTATCCGGATCTGTACTGGTGTTCTCCCATATCCTGGTCACCACAGCTTCAGCGTCAAGTCCGGCCTCTTTGAGGTTTCTGTTCCTTTTGGCAGTGATCAGCATCAAGCAGATGACCACCACTGCTACTGCAACGATCACGAAAATAATAATCTTATCCATAGTTCAGATCCTTTCTTGTATTTATTATAAGCTTTTGTTCATCACTGTTCGAAACATCTACCTCCCGCCCCGGCGGATGGTACCGGAGCCGAACTTGCCATTTATCATGTCCAGAAGTCTGTCCATCTCCGGATCAGCCCTTAGCGCAGCCTGCTCCCGGGCTTTGGCCAGATCCTCCAGAGTCATCTGGCTTTCCTCTTCATCTCCCTGGGTAAGGCTGCTGACGCCCACACCCAAAAGCCTGATACCGGACTGCTCTTTGTACAGCCCCTGCTCCCCTCCTTCTCCGAACATGAGAGATCTGAGAAGCTTCATTGAGCTATGGAATATCTCGTTACCGTCATCTGTGGCCCGCTCCAGCCTGGTCTGCCTGGAGTGCCTGCGAAAATCAGATGTCTTCACCGTAACCGTGACGGTGAGACCCTTGACCGAGTCTTTTTTAAGGCGGGCAGACACCTTGTCCGAAAGCTTCCTTATGATGACCGGCGCCTGTTCCTCGTAATTGTCTCTTGTTATGTCCTGAGCCGTGGTGGTCTCGTTGGAGTAGCTCTTGGCCGCCTCGCGCTCCACTCGGACCAACGTGCTTCCCCGGCCGTTGGCGGCCCGGTGGATGTATTCTCCGGAGCTCTCCCCCAGAAGGACCCTTAGGATGGCCGGATCCATCGCAGCAGCGTCCCCTATGGTCCTGATCCCCATGCCTTCCAGCTTGGCGGCGGTCTTTGGCCCGCAGCCAAAAAGATCACCGATCTTAAGGGGCCACATCTTGGACGGCACCTGGTCTGGCCAGAGCTCATGGGTCAGGTCGGGTTTTCGGAAGTCCGAAGCCATCTTTGAAAGAAGCTTGTTGGTGGAGATCCCCACGTTCACCGTGAATCCCAGGGCTCGCCGGACGTTGTCCCTGATCATGTCCGCCACCCTCACCGAGGCCTCACGGACCGCGGGATCTCCGGGGTCAGCCTCTCCGGTCCCTGGCATCTCCCGTATGAACTCAGTTATGTCCACGAAAGCCTCGTCTATGGAAGCGGGCTCCACCAGCCTGGAATAGCTGCGCAAAATATCCATGAACCTGCGTGAATAAGCTCTATAGGTGTCGAAGTCCGAAGGTACCAGGATCAGGTCCGGGCATTTTTTCAGAGCCTGAGCCACCGGCTCCCCGGTGGTCACTCCGTACTTCTTGGCCGGGATGGACCTGGCGGTAATGACTCCGTGGCGGGTGGCCACGTCTCCTCCAACGGCTGAAGGCACTGTCCTCAGATCCAGAGTCTTTGGGTCCTCCTTGAGTCTCTTCACCGCTGACCAGGACAGGAAGGCGCTGTTCACATCCACGTGGAAGATTATTCTGTTTTCGCTGTTTTCTCTGTCCATTCCGGAGCCTTTCGTATATTTCAAGTCGATTTTATCATATTGCGCAGGGTTTTGGGGGCTGGGACGCGAATTTTTTGCACAAGGATGGGAAGGCTGTGATATAATGGCGGAAATGAATTTGAAAACCCTTCCCCAAAATTCAACAACAGGCGAGATATTCCGTGGCATGATAGTGGCGGCCATCAGTCTTTTCCTCAACGGACTGGGGGTCTACCTGACCATACACGCGGCCATCGGCGTCGGCCCCTGGGACGTGCTGAACATAGGCCTGTCCAAGACCCTGGGCATTCTGTACGGCAACGCTTCGATCACCGTGGGATTCATCATCCTGGGGATCGACATCCTGCTCAGGGAGCCCATCGGCATCGCCATGATCATTGATACACTGGTGGTGGGCAAGGCAGTGGACTTTTTTAACTGGATAGACGTGGTTCCTGTGCCCGGGACCCTGGTGGGCAGCATCGTCATGATGATCATCGGCCTCTTCATCATGGGCTACACCCAGTATGGCTACATGTGGGCCTCCCTGGGCTGCGGTCCGAGAGACACCCTTCTCGTGGGCCTCAAAAGGCATGCCGGCCGCTTCCCCATCGGCGGGGTCAGCATAGTGCTGCTGTCCCTGGTCACCCTGATCGGCTGGCTTCTGGGCGGACCCGTAGGGATCGGCACCATCATCTGCGCCTTCCTTGCCGGCCCCATCATGCAGTTCGCCTTCTGGACCGTGGGCTTCGTCCCCACCGAGGTGGACCACCAGAACATACTTAAGTCCTTCCGAATCATTTTCGGGAAGACAAAGTAGCCATTGAAAAGGAAGGCTCCTCCAGATATAATCTAAAGGTGGCCTCGGGCCGACACAAACAGGAGAAACGATATATGAGTGACGAAACGAGAATTGCTCTCTTAATAGACGCAGAAAACATCAGCGCCCAGTACGCTGACTACATAATGGATGAGGTGGCCAACTACGGCACCTGCTCCTACAAGAGGATCTACGGCAGCTGGAACCGCATAGTCAAGACCAAGTGGGAGTCCGAGATCAACAAGAACTCCCTGAAGCCGGTGATGCTCCTCAACAACACCAGGGGCAAGAACGCATCCGACTCCGCCCTGATCATCGACGCCATGGACATCCTCTATGCCGGAAACATCGACGGATTCTGCATAGTGTCCACCGACTCCGACTTCACCGCCCTGGCCCGCCGCCTCACCGAGGCAGGCAAGATGGTCATCGGCATGGGCGAGTCCGACAAGGCCACCGAGGCCCTGGAGAACGCCTATGACAAGTTCGTCTACATCGACGTGCTGGCCCGCCAGGCCGAGGAAGAGCGCGCCGCAGAGCTTGCCGCAGAGGCCAAGGCCCGCAAAGCCGCCCGGGAGGCTCAGGACGCCAAGTCCAAGGACAGCAAAAAACCCAAGGACGGCAACCTTCCCAGTAAGAAGATGCTGGAGAAGCGCATCAAGGAGATCATCATGGACAACGACGACAAGTCCCGTCCCACCGATCTGGGCGAGATCGGCCAGGAGCTGAACAAAACCTTCCGCACCTTCGACGTCCGCTACTATAACCGCAAAGGCGGAAAGAAATACAAATATCTCAAAGAGTTCGTAAGTGACATCAAGGGCCTCACCCTCGATGAGAGTTCAAGGAACAGGATCTACGTGAGCCTGGAAAAGAAATAAAGGAGGAAAATATGGGTTTCTTAAAGAATCTGGTAAATGCTGCCAAGGAGGCAGATGCCAAGCAAAAGGCTGAACAAGCAAAGCAGAAAGCAGAAAGAGATGCCATGTTCGGCAACATGGGCAAGGTGGGAAAAGTCCTGAAGTTCATCGATGACCACACCGAGGATGACAAGGAAGATCCCTTCAGAAACGACGATTTCTAATATTATGATTAGGAAGCCGGGACCGCAAGGTCCCGGCTGTTTTGGTTTTGGGGGTTGATACGCGTAGCGGTGAGCTTTACTGCCTGAGAGCATTTTTTAAATATAAGCAGTATAAAAATAAGCGGGATTTCTGTCTGTATTGAATTTTTTGCGCGCAGACAGTAAAAGGGATCGGGGTACGGCTTGAAAACACTTTTTCTCTCTCAGGCCGTATTTCGGAGCGCAAAAATACCGCTTGAAAACCATTTTTCTCTCCCAGGCCGTATTTCGGAGCACAAAATACCGCTTGAAAAAAATTTTTCTCTCTCAGGCAGTATTTCGGAGCAAAAAATACCGCTTGAAAACCATTTTTCTCTCTCAGGCCGTATCACCCTGAATAAACTGTACCCCAGAAAGTGGACACGCGGAAGCACAAAAAATGTATGATTTTTCCTGGTCACACCCGGTTTTCGGACATGCTTTTGATATGATTTTTTACACTTTTGGTTACTGCTTGAAGCTGTTTTTTCTAAATAAGCAGTAAAGCCCCTCGGGCCCACAATATAAAAGAGGCGCGGCCCTGACGGCCGCGCCTAAGGTTTTCAAATTTCCTGCGGTTTGGAGACCATGGTCTGCTCCTGATTGCGCACGTTGATCCTGGTGTAAGGCGGTACCGACTTGGTGATGAAGGCGCTGCCGCCGATGACTGAATCGTGGCCGATGACGGTCTCGCCGCCCAGAATGGAGGCTCCGGAGTAGATGGTCACATTGTCCTCGATGGTGGGGTGGCGCCTGCAGCCCCTGAGGTCCTGACCGCCGGAGGTGGACAGGCCGCCCAAGGTCACGCCCTGATAGATCTTGACGTGATCGCCGATGATGGTGGTCTCGCCTATTACCACGCCGGTGCCGTGGTCGATAAAGAAGTACTCGCCGATCTCCGCTCCCGGATGGATGTCAACGCCGGTCTTGGCGTGGGCGTATTCGGCCATGATCCTTGGAAGCACCGGAACGTTCAGTTTGGTCAGCTCGTGGGCCAGCCTGTAGACCGTAACCGCGTAAAGCCCCGGGTAGGAGGAGATGATCTCCGCCCTGTCCTCTGCGGCGGGGTCTCCCTCGTAGAAGGCGTCTACGTCTTTTTCCAGCTTGACCCGGACCATGGGGATCCTGTGAAGAAATTCTGCTGTTATCTCTTCGGCCACTGCTTCGGCCTGGGCCGCAAGCTCGCCGTCTTCGTCCTCTTCGGCGTTCCCCAGCACGATGGCCACCTGTCTCTCAAGATTGTATGCAATATCCTCCACCAAGGCAGCCAGCGTATGCCTGGGGTTGTACATTTTGAGTGAGCTGTTGTGGTAATAGCCGGGGTAGATTACTTCGAAGAGCTCGTCCACGATCCTCTCGGTCTTGCGCTTTGAGGGCAGGGAGAACACGTCCATCTGGTCGATGGCCCTAGTCTCGCCGTAGTCGTTCAAGATAAGCTCCGTAAGTCCGTTTATGTTTTTCATTTGCCTTCCTCCATTGGTTCTGGCATTGTTTCTTGTGGTAATGCACCGATTTTAGCACAAAAAATTGTTTTTGTACAGTGGGAGAGGCGGAACCCGATATTCGGCGGCCGCTCTCGCTCAGTCCTCGCGCAGCGGTTCTAAGCTCCGCCTGCGCTTCAGGGCAAAAGATACGAAGTACTGCGTACTTTACAGACACAAAATACCGGCCGCATCGACAAATAGCACTTGCCTCCGCGCCCGGTATTTTATGTCTGCACCGCCTTCGGCATTTGTATCTTTTGCCTGCTTGTCGGTCGCCAAGAACCGGCGCTGCGGAAGCCGCCGAATACCGGGCTCCGCCTCTTCACTTAATATAGTCATTAGTGATATAATCATTGTGATGTATCGGAGGCCAACTATGTCTAAAGAAAAAAAGACCAACGCCATGCGTATCCTGGATACGGCAGGCATCACTTACGAAGAATTCCAATACGACTGCAAAAAATTCATAGACGGCATCGAGAGCACCAAGGCTTTGGGCAAACCTCTCTGGATGTCCTACAAGACCCTTGTGCTTAAAGGCAGATCCGGCGGGCACTGCGTTATGGTGATTCCCGTGGAACACGAAGTTGATCTCAAGAAGGCTGCCTCAGCCGTAGGCGAAAAGTCTGTGGAGATGGTCCACCTCAAGGACGTCACTTCTCTCACCGGCTATGTCCGCGGGGGAGTGAGTCCCATAGGCATGAAGAAGCCCTTTCCCACTGTCATAGATGAGAGCGCTGAAAATCTTGACCAGATGCTGGTATCCGGAGGAAGGATCGGTGTATCCATCCAGCTTGCGCCCGGCGATCTGGCGAGAGCCACCGGCGGGATCTTTAAAGATGTGATAAAGTAAGAACCCTATACCCCCTATAGAAAAAGCGACTCACACCGAGTCGCTGATTTCTTTTTTGTCTTGTTTGCGATATCTGAGGAAGGCTGTGAACACCGACACCCAGGTGATGATCTCATTGATCACTCCTCCCCAGGAGCCCACCAGCAGGTTGAACAGGAGAAAGATCGGGCACACCAGGATAAGGTTGGCGAACCTGAGCTTCTGCGGATCCTTGCCCCAGAAGGACACCGTGACTATTATGAATCCGATTATGGGCAGGATGTCGTACCAGTTGATGATATTCGGGGCGCAGAGCGCTATCTCCGCTGCGATGAGGATGGCCATCCAGCCCTTCCATGCCAGCTTTGGCCAGCGGTCTCTCAGGAGCAGCAAAATATTCCGCACCATGGAAATGGTCAGGACTATCATGCCCGACACGCTTCCAAGAAGCAGATACTGTATCCCGAAAAACACGTTAGCCAGAATGTCCATGACGAGGACCCGGGTGGCGTTTTTCATCTGGAAACTTATGACCATTGAAGCCAGGCCCAGGAAACCCAGGGCCTGTACGAAGAATACGGATTCCGTCATTGTGGCGAGCTGCCTCCTTCAGTCGGAACTTCAGATTTCTTTTTCTTTTCGGGGAGGTTGGAGATGACCACTGCCGCGAACATTATGATGCAGCCCATTATCTCCCTCATTGTCATAGTCTCGTGAAGCAGTACAACTCCTGCCAGGACACCGAACACCGACTCGAGGCAAAGTATCAGCGCCGCGATGGCGGGATCCGCCTCACGCTGTCCCAGAACCTGGAAGGTGTAAGCGATGCCGCAGCTTATGACGCCTGCATAGAGGATGGGGAACCAGGCCGACATTATATTGGACATGCTCACCGGGCTCTCTAAGATCACCATGCAGATCATTCCCAGAAGTCCCGAAAACAGGAACTGGATGCAGGAGAGCTTCAGGCCGTCGATGCGCTCCACGTAGTAGTCCACTGCGTTCATCTGAGCCGCGAAGGCTATGGCGCAGAGGATGACCAGCGTGTCTCCCAGTTGGATCTTGAAGGACGCATCGGTCATGCAGAGCAGATAGAGCCCTATTACATCCAGCACGACGCAGAGCCATACGATGGGGCGGGTCTTTTTCTTGAATACCAGCAGGTACAGGATGGGGCAGAACACCACGTAGAGCGTTGTTATGAATGCAGCCTTGCCCGCTGTGGTATATGCCAGACCGAACTGCTGAAGAGAAGCGGCTACGAAGAGGAAAAAGCCGCAGACTATGCCGCCGATAAGCTCAGTCTTGTTTACTATGGGCTGGGACTTGTCTTTATGATTCTTCAGTACCAGAGGCACCAACACCAGGCCTCCTATGAAGGTCCTTATACCATTGAATGTGAACGCCCCTATCTGACCTCCGCTCTTCTGGGCCACGAAAGCCGTACCCCAGATGAAGGCTGCGATCAGCAGCAGCAAATTGGCTTTCATTTTGTTAGACATATTTTTCTCCTATTCTCTACCTTCCTGCTCTTCCCGCCAGGTGGTAGTGTCCGTGCCAGGGCAGGTCAGGGGTTCATAGCTTGACGGCTGACCGTCCTCGAAGTACACGATGTAACCGAGGCCTGACTTGGGAGTCCACTTCCAGAAATTGTCCTTTACGCCGGGAAACCAGTTCATCATGGTGGCAGAGATGGCTCCGCCGTGGCATACCATTACAGAAACAGCATCCTTCCCGTCGTGCCTGTGGGCCAGTTCCGTCATGCGGTGCTTGCCGGTCAGGATCTCATTGCCGCGCTTGATGCGCTCCATGTAGCCATCGGCGCTTTCTCCCCCGGGAAATTTGAAGGCGCTGTTCCAATCGTTCAGCCACTCCTCGGCTCCGGGAAGCTTCTCCAGCTCCTCTAATGTTTTGCACTCCCAGTCCCCAAAGTTGATCTCCTTCATCTCTTCGATCTCCTCGTATGGAACATCACCGAAGAGGTGATGAAGGGTCTCCTTGGTCCTGACCAGCGGGGTCACGTAGAACCTGGCGTCAGCAGGAAGATCCGGATAGGTCCCGGCTTCTTTGTAGTGGTCCAGGGCATCGTAGCCTTCCTGCACCACGTGCAGGTCCGCCCAGCCGTAGAACCAGTGGTTCACGATCCCCTCAGTTGTACCGTGTCTTATCAAAACTATGTATGACTTCACTTCTTTCCCTTTCGTCTTCCGGCCGGTTATTTAAGGCGTTTGCCCAGGCCGGCGAATACGCGGATCACTGCATCCGCCTCACTTACAAGATACATTGCCATACGGCTCACCGATTCCCTGTAGGCCCTGTCCGTGGGGTCCATGGGCACCAGCCCGCAGGAAATGTCGTTTAAGATGATGACCGACTTAGCCCATTTGCTCCGTCTGGCCGCCATGTACTTCACAGGGTTTCTGTCAGCCTTGAGGCAGGCGTAGCAAAGCTCATCCACGTTGTTTATTATCCTCTTTGAAAAATCTATATCCACCTTGTCACGGGTACAGTTGTACACGTCAGTGGACCTGTAATGGGTCTTTTCCATGGCGTATTCCAGCATTCCCTGATACGCTCCCCCTATGATCAATACCATGTTTACCTCCTATAACGCAAAAAATCTCATTCTCGGGTTCTCGCCCGATCCGGCTTCTAAATGAGAAGCCCCACTATACCCATAAGCTCTCCCCAAAGGATGCCGTAGCCTGCGATATCGCCGTTCATGCCCTTGAGCTCGTGGCGGGCGATGAAGCAGGAGATCAGCGATCCCAGGAAGGAAAGCACAATTATCATCATCAAACCGAACCTGTCCACTCTCGGGCACAGGCTGTGGGCGATCACCAGGAGGACCAGAAGCTGGATCACCATGAAGGCCGCAGCCTTTCTGTCCCTTGTCATCATCCTGTACTGACTGGTCTCCATTGGATCAAGGTTCATCATAAGGAATCCGGACACCGCTCTTGGCACAGTCATGATCACCGCAAAAGACATGAGTATGGTCCTCGGATCCTGTGCGTCGGTCAAAGCATTTATCAGCCCGTTCCCCATGCCCTGGGTAAAGAACTGCATTATGCCGGAGCTGATCAGAGCATCCACGAAGGGCTTGAAGGATTGCCCCACTCCAGGATCCACAAAGGAAGCCATGGAGCCGAACTCCACCAGTACCAGGAACACGAAGCTCACTATGGCGAAGGTCCCGCAGCGGCTGTCCTTCAGGATGGCCCGCTTTTTCTGAAGATCCCCCCTGGACATGAGGGCGTCGTTTACGTCCATGTATCCGTCCACGTGGATGAATCCCGAGATCACGAAGGGCACCCAGGTCAGGATGGCAGCTGCCGCAATATACGGCAGTTGGATCTTGATGGCAAGGATCCCTATAAGTCCCCAGATCAGGCCCATGAGGAAGCCTACAGTGGGAAGCCACGCCAGCATGTAGGGTCTGGCCTCTTCATCCCACTTTCTGGGTCCCGGTATGTAACAAAAGTTTCCCCAGCACATGAGGAGTCCCGTCAAAACCTTCTTCATCGTTCCTCCTCGTTCCTGGGCTTATTGAACTCCGCCCACGGGAAGTTCATCTCCCTTTCAGCTGCCATGGGGTGAGCAGGTCTCTGCAAGCCCTCTGTGGCGCCGAAGGCTGCCTGCTGATCCTCAGCGGCATCGTTTCTCTTAGCCATTTCCAAGAGTTCCTCCGGGACCTCTTCATCCTTGGAATATTCCGTGATGAACCCGAAAAACATCTCAATGGCAAGGTCGCACTCACTGGCCAGCATCTTGTCTATCTCCGCCAGCCCCTTCTTGTATGCCTCCACCGATTCCGAGTAGTCGATGGCATCGGAATACATGTAGTCCGACACGAAGATGAGAGAATCGAAGGTGTGGCACATTTCCCTGAGCTCCGCAGTGATCTTTCTTGGGGCGGAGCGGTACATGCTTCCGTCCTCCCTGAACATCTCGTTGGAGAGCAGGGCCGTAACTGAGTCTATGAGGTAAATGCCTTCCGGATCGTGAAGCTCTGCCGAAAGATTCTTGCCTGCCTCAATGGTCCTGAAACCCAGGCCGTTCCTGTTTCTCACGTGACGCTCTATCCTTTCCCGGTCCTCGTCATCGTGAGGGATCATGGTCGCCACATAGTAAAGCGGCCGCCCGGTCTCCTTTGCCATCTTCACGGCAATATCCTGAGCGAAGCTCGATTTTCCGTTTTTGGCTCCTCCTGAAATAAATACGTTCATTGTTTTCCCCTTTTTTAGTTCCCCTTACTGTAGCTTCTTTACCGGCGCAAAACATGTGCCCCGTCTTCTAGAAGAAGTTCCCGCTTTTTCTCTGTTCAAGGTAGTCCGCGTCTATGGCCCCCTCGTCGTAGGTGGCCATCAGATTCATGGTGGCGCAGGCGGTCTCCATGATCTTGAAGGTTATGGGGCATCCCGAGCCTTCTCCCAGGCGCATGCCCAGGTCGAACAGCGGTCTCATTCCAAGCTCCTCCATGGCGATGACGTAGCCCTGCTCCTTGGACTTGTGGGAGGCGAACATGAAGTTCGTCGCCTTAGGACAGACTCTCGCCGCTGCCAGGGCCGCCACGGCGGAGATATAGCCGTCTATGACCACGGGTATACGATATAGGGCGGCGCCGACATAGGCACCGGTCATGGCGGCTATGTCGAAGCCGCCGACGTTCCTTATTACTGTCAGGGGATCCAGTCCTGCGTTGGCAGCGGCTGCCGCCCCGACGATCTCTATTTTCTTTGCCAGTCCCTCGTCTGTGAGCCCGCCTCCGCGGCCCACCACTTCCTCAGCGGAACGGCCGGTCAAAGCTGCCAGCACGCAGGCGGAGGTGGTGGTGTTTCCTATGCCCATCTCGCCTACGCCGAATACCTGAATGCCTGCGTCCTTCATGGCTTTCGCAGCTTCGATCCCGGTGAGGAAGGCCTTTTCAAGCTGCTCATCGGTCATTGCCGGGCCCTTTGCCAGGTCCTCAGTTCCGGGAGCAAGCCTGCGGTCTACGATCTTTTGGGCGATCCTGCCTTCCGAGATCATGTCTTTGGTCATGAGGGTCTCAGGTATATCCATCTTGACACCCATATTCACCACCAGAAGGTCGAAGTTCCAGTACTTCGCCATGGAGCTCACGCCGGTGAATCGGCGGGGCATGTTGATGGTCTGTGAATAGGTCACCGACTGAGGCGCTGATGCCACGCCCTCGGCGCACACACCGTTGTCTGCGCTGAATACCGCCACTGCCTGGCGGCTCACATCGTTCTTCACCTGGCCGGTGATGCCTGCCAGCCTGATCGTAATGTCCTCCAGATATCCCAGAGCTCCCGTGGGCTTTGCCAGCTGCTCCTGGCGTGCCTCCGCGGCCTTCACCGCATCGGTGTCCGGGTCGCCGGTGCTCTCCACCCGGGACAAAATATCTTCGATAAGTTTTTTGTTCTCGCTCATAACTCAGTCTCGACCTTTCAGTTCATTCTGATCCTGGGATAGTCCTCCAGGAAAGCCGCCATTATCTCAAGGATGGTCTCGCACTTACCTTCGGTCACCTCGATGTTGAGGGGCATGAGAGGCTCATGGAGGGAACGTCTGAGAAGGCACCAGCCCTTGAGACCTTCCAGTCTGAAGTTGATGCGCACACCCTCGTAGTTAGGTTCCACCAGGGATATTCCCTGGCCGCTCTCCTGCTTGTGTTCCACCCATACTTTAAGGCCGGCCAGCACCTGATCAGCGTAGACGCCGGGATCGCGACCCTCCACCGGGAGCCGGACTTCAGTGGCTTCCAGCGGTTCCTTAAGACTGGAGATCATATCACTTATGGTGGCTCCGGATCGTTTCATCTGAGCGGCTTTGATGACGATCTTGGCTGCGAGATAGGCTCCGTCGTCCAGCCAAAAGTTCTCCTTGTATGCCGCGTGACCCGAAGTCTCGATGGCCAGCTGGCTGTCAGTGCCGTTCTCGTTCAGTTCTATGGCCTTGTTTATGACGTTCCTGTATCCCCTCTTGAACCTGAGGTGCTTCAGACCCAGGCACTCTGTGAGGTACTCCGTAAGTTCGTCGGAGGTGATGGAATCCGTGACCACCGTGGTCCCCGGATGATCCGCCGCGATCAGCGCAGCTGCCAGCGCCACGATGCCGTTTCTTGCGATCTCCCTGCCCTGGCCGTCCACCGCAGCAGACCTGTCCACGTCGGTATCGAAGATCAGTCCAAAGTCTGAGCCGCTGTCCAGCACAGCGCGGGATATGGCCTTCATGGCTTCCTTGTCCTCGGGGTTAGGCCTGTGGTTGGGGAAGTGACCGTCGGGCTTAAGGAATACTGAGCCTGACACGTCAGCGCCCAGGGGCCTCAGGATGTTTTCCGCAAAAAATCCGCCCCCGCCGTTTCCTGCATCCACTGCTATCTTTAAATTCCTCAGAGGATGCTCCGGATCCTCCTGATCCTGCACCCCCATGATGATCAGATTTCTCAAATATGCTTCGTAGGTTCCCATAAGGTCCGCCATATCGGATGCGCCCCTCACCTGGACCACAGGCGGAAGGCCGTTGTCGGCCGCGTAGACTTCAGCATATTCTATGATGGAGGCGATATCCTTCTTGTCCAGACCGCCGCCTTTCCCGAAAAACTTGAAGCCGTTCCTGTTCCAGGGAAGGTGCGATGCGGTTATCATCACCGCGCCGTCGCACTTGAAGCCCTCGAATACTGTGGACATGAACATGGCAGGTGTGGAAGCCTGTCCGCAGTCCAGCACGTTGACCCCACAGGACCTGAGCGCCTCAACGACCCAGTTCCTGAGGTCGACCGAACTCAGTCTTGGGTCGTGGCCCACTGAGATCCTCATCTCCCAGGGGTCCACCCCTGTCTTCTTATTGAGCCATTTCACAAAGCCCTTCATGAGGACCTCTGTCTCCGGTTTTCCAAGGTTAACGTGTTCGTTTTCGATACCCTCCAGAGCGATCCCTCTGATGTCGGAACCATTCTGAAGTTTCTTTAGATCCAAAGCCATATTATCTCCTATTCATGTGGCTCAAAACACTTGCTTTTCCCCCATCCAAAAACTCCCCCATAGTAGTCTTATTGTACTACAGGGGAGCCTGTTTTTCAATTGATTTGGTTTAAGCTTTGTCTGTTTACTCTTGGCCCGTTGCTTCCAAATAATCATCTCTGTAGCTTTCGATCCACTCGGGCACTGTCTCTGTATCTTCAGCCTTCCAAATCATCTGACAATTATTTTTTGTTATCTTCCCAGCGCTGCCATCTTCTCCAAAAGAAGCTATCCATTCCTTTTCGGGTAAATTGGTTATATTAGAATAATAAAAATAGAACTGTTCCCCAACAAAGGAATATGCAATAGGTTCACTGATCTCAATTCTCTCAAGGATGTTTACTCCGTCGACATAACCGAAATCACAGTAGGGTCTGTACACAGTGCCTTCTATGATCACAGCGCTTTCACCGTCTGGGCCTACAGTTTCCATGACCTGTTGTAGACTGTCCAATTCTACTGTCGCGTTCTGGGGTTTGTGAATCCGGCCCGAGGTCAGTATGTATATCGCATAGATCACCACAAATAACAGTATGAGGAGTGTTATTATGTTGACTGCTCGTTCGACGGTTGTCTTTACGGAATATCTCATTATTCTTCACCGTTTCCTTACTGTACTCTTGTTACGTAAACTCCTGTCATGGTGCTATTACACACATATCTATCACCAAAGGAAAAAGCATCTTTGATCTTGTAAAACGTTAAAGAAATTGAATGCCCATCTGAGGTCCGCGTAAGAATGTACATAGAGTATCCAAATGCTGACACCGCATGGTCATAATACTGGGGACAAGTCCAAATGTTTAAAAGACAAGGTCTGTTATTGTTTATCTCCGTTATGGCTGCAGATAATACTGGCGTACTTGATGCAATTTTGCTGAAACCGTAATAGTAAAAACAGTCCTGCACAAAAGTTTTTGTTAATCCTGTTGGAATGTAGTAATTGTTCGTAGTGGCATATCCATTTGTAACAGCAATGCTTTTGCATTGATTTGCTATAGTGTCATAGGTATAAGTGCTTCCCAAATAATACTTTAGCAGAGCGGCAGTGCCATGTTCGACACAACTATTATTTCCACTCATTGCATATCCTGGAAAAGTCCCTGACACGGTGTGCGAAGCAGTAAGCGAATATGTATACCCACTATAGTTCTCATTAATATATGTGACAGGATTATATATATAGTTTCCACTCTTTGCATTTACTAAAACGATTCCTTGTTCCTTTATGCCTTCGACCATAGAGAACGCAATGGAATAAAACTCATCTCGCATATCAGGAGTTATTGAACTACAGAAGGTTTCATAAGATTCTATCGCTTTGTTTGAACAACCTGACATAGAATAATAAATTTTTTCCCCGTCTTTTACCTCCCTTAGTGGAACATGTTTTTTTCTAAGCCACATATCATATTCCACAGGCAAGTCTTCGTCATCTGAAAACTCTGCTATTAATGGTTCCTCCATATTAGCAGATACCACAACATACCCCGTTTGCTCGTTATCTGTGTTTAGTCCGATGTAATAATATGCAACCGAATCGGTGCTATCATAGAGTGGAATGACTCGCTCGATTTGTGTATTGTCATTCCAGCGCATTGCAGGTGTTGCATTTGCCACAAAAATCATTCCAACTGTAACTGCAGTATCTTGATCAATCTCACTTTCCTTCATCTCTGACTCTTCAGCATAAGCATACGATAATAAACTCGTTACAAATACAATTGTCACAGAGAGAAATAAACTCATAAATTTTTTCATTTTCATACCTCCTTATTCGTTTATTCTCTAATATAGTTGTTACTTGTTGGTTAATCCAACCTGCCCTCTACTATATAAATCCAATAACACGACTAAATTGGACATGATAATAAAAAATTTTATAGAATGGTTGATTGCAAAACTAACTTCAGGTCTGATCATTGCCCGGAGATTTTGCAAGACTAAATTCTGGTTTAATTTGTTTTCCCCGTATTTCTCTTTGTTTTTTCTATGTTTTGGTGTATAATTTGCT
>Ga0256405_10001766_pt1 | contig 55745 bp, 41 predicted proteins | sample RumenRJG_02DNA_FD_189096 | JGI IMG/M metagenome (GOLD analysis project Ga0256405, IMG submission 189096) | Bovine rumen microbial communities from Lethbridge, Alberta, Canada - RJG_02 | ecosystem: Host-associated > Mammals > Digestive system > Stomach > Rumen | place: Canada: Alberta... | reverse complement strand
ACTATGCTCAATTGCACAGAGTGTAAGGAACCGCCGTATGCCGAACGGCACGTACGGTGGTGTGAGAGGTCGGAAAACAAAAGTAGGAGGAAAACTCACTGCTTTTGTTTTCCTCCTACTCGATGGTATTATGGGGGAACCGTTCCGTTAAGCGGTCTCTCCCATCAGTTCTTTGTACCATGCTTCGAGCGCTTTGTCAACCAATTGCTTGAGGTTGTCTTCATTGATGGTGTCTTCATTGATGAGCCAGAAGGGGAAGCCGTATTTGGTGATGAGAATCTCGAAAATTTTCAAGGCGAAGTCCACGGCGCCGTTCTCGTGTGCAGGCATGTCGTCCATCCATTTGATGTTTCCGCAGGTTACTTCCGTAATATCATTGGAATCCATTTTACTGGACAGGAAGTTGTACAGGTTGGTGTGGTTTACATACGGGACGGTGATGTCGTCCTTATGATGAATGAGGACGATGCGGGCGCCTTTGGCGGGCGTCCAGCCTTTGGTCAGGTTCTCTTTTTCCAGGGCGGCCGTCAGCTTTTTGGACACCTCCGATTCATGGTTCTGAATCTCTTCGCTGGCAAAGTTGGAGAAACTCAGCGAGCCAATCTTGGCGTCAATCTCCTGCTGGGTGAAATTCTTGCTCAGAATCCAGTCGTCCGCATGGGCGAGGGCGTCGCCGCGGAGCAGTCTGTCGCGGGAGTAGCCCAGCTGGTAATACTCATTGAAAGACAGCATGACGCTGATGATGGTGGAAGGCATGCCGGAGATGTCGGTCTCGGTCATTACTTTGTACGTGGACGGCATGTCGTACGGGCCGCCGCCGGCGAAGGAATGGGTGATTTTGATGTCCGGATACTTTTCCGACACCAGTTTTTCCACGGCGATGGTGGTCTGTCCGCCCTGGGAATAGCCCAGGTTGAAGAGGTAGTTTTTGCTCTCGTCCATCTTGATGTTCAAGCTTGGGAAGAGCTCACGGGCGGCGAGAAGGCAGTCGATGCTGGCCTGGGCATTGGTGGAACCAATGCAATACGCCTGCGGCTTGTCTTCCGTGCAGCCGAAGCCGTAATAGTCGGCCGAAACGCCCACCATTTTGCTGCCTACCACGAACTTCTGAATCATGAGGTCGCCTTGGGAAGGACACTGGTCTTTCCGGTACACGGTGAAGTGGTTCACGAGCACCACGCCCACGGCGTCTTCTTTTCCGTTAAGAATTTCGTCACCGACGGTAATGGTCCCGGAAAGCGTACAGGGGTTGCCGAACGGGTCCTTGGAGGGATACTCGATGTTGTAGGCCGTCATTTTGTCCTCCGGGTAATATTGGGTGGCGGTTACTTTGGCTTTGGGCAGCTGTTGCTCCGTGTTGTCTTTGTTACAAGAGACAACGCCCAGGCTTAGCGCGGTGACAAGCAGGGCGGCGAAAAGGTAAGAATACTTTTTCATAGTGTAAAACGATGGATGGTTTATCAAATGAATTTTTCAAAGATAAGCATTTTTGCGATATTTTGTATCTTTGCAGTATGAGAATTTTGGTTTCCAATGACGACGGCTACAAGGCGGCCGGCATCCATGTGCTGGCGCGCGTAATGGCCCAGTTTGGCGAGGTGACGGTGGTGGCGCCCAAGTATCACCAGAGCGCCATGTCCACTGCAGTATCACTGGGTGTCAAGCAGTTGGCCTATAAAGATTTACCGGAGGAAGGGCCGGGCCGCTGGTGCTATCTGGACGCTACGCCGGCTTCTTGCGTCAAGTTCGGCCTGCAGTTCAAATACGAGGCGCGCAATCCGGATTTGGTTGTGGGCGGTATTAATCATGGCAGCAATGCTTCCACCGGCGCCAATTACAGCGCTACTTTAGGTGTGGTGGAGGAGGGGGCCATCAATGGCATCAAGGCCATAGGCGTTTCTGTGGACAGCCATCGGCAGGACGTGGATTTGTCCGCCGTGGAGAAGATGTTGCCTGGAATCATCCGCATGTTGCTGGAGGAGTGGCCGGAGGATCGGCCCGGACTGTATTACAATATCAATTTTCCGGCTTTGCCAGCATCGGAAATCAAGGGCGTGCGTTTTGCCCGCGAAGGCAGGGGACATTGGATCCGGGAATTTGAACCCTGGGACGAGGAAAGGCTTGCCGCGTTGGGGCTGACGGACGCTTTTCTGTGGCAGCAGCAGCGCGTGCAGCTGGAGCCCGGAGAGCAGGCCTTTTTCATGAAAGGCGAGTTTGTCAATGACGACGAACAGGCAGGTGAGGCGGACCATCTGCTGATGAAGCAGGGGTGGGTTACCATCGTCCCGTGCAATGTAGATATGACAGATTATGAAGTATTACATCATAGCCGGTGAGGCTTCCGGCGACCTGCATGGCAGCAACCTCATGAAAGGGCTCTATGCGGAGGACCCTTCTGCCGATATCCGTTTCTGGGGCGGTGGCCTGATGAACGCCGTTTACAAGGCGCACCAAACGGGAGAGGGCTTGGTGAAGGATTACCGGGAAACGGCCGTGATGGGCTATGTGGAAGTGCTCCTCAAGAGTTTTTCGATAGCCCGGAATGTGCGGGACTGCAAGGCCGACATTGCAGCGTGGAAACCGGATGTGGTAATCCTGATCGACTATCCCGGCTTCAATTTCAAAATTGCAGAATTCGCGCACGGGGCCGGATTCAAGGTCTATTATTATATCGCTCCCAAGGTGTGGGCGTCCCGCGAGGGCCGTATCCGCAAGCTCAAGGCCTGGGTGGACCGGCTGTTCATCATCTTCCCGTTCGAGATTCCGTACTTTGAGTCCAAGGGTGTGCCATTTACCTATGCGGGGAATCCGCTGGTGGATGCCATCGACCAGAGTCCGGCCCTGCAGGAGTCCAGGGAGTCTTTTTTGCAGCGGACAGGCGTGCCGGATGCGCCGTATATCGCCCTTTTGGCCGGCTCGCGCACCATGGAGATCGGCAGTATGATGCCCACCTTCATGCAATTTGCCGATGTGTGGCATGCGGAGAACCCTTCCTGCCATTTTGTGGTGGCGGCGGCGCCGTCCCGTTCCATGAGAGATTATGAAAAGTACCTGGGCGGGCGCTCGTACGTGCATGTGGTGTTCGGAGAGACGTATGCTGCGCTACGGCATGCGGAGGCGGCCATCATCAATTCCGGCACGGCCTCGTTGGAGGCGGCGCTGATTGGCACGCCGCAGATAGTGGGGTACAAAGTGGCCGCCGCCAGCGCCTTCATCATGCGCCGTCTAATTAAGGTGCAGTATGTTTCGCTGGCCAATCTCATTATCGACCGGCTGGCTTTCAAGGAATTCCTGCAGGAGAACTTCACGCTGGAGAACCTGGTGGCCGAGATGCGCCGCATCACGGAAGATGCCGCCTGTCGGCAGCAGATGCTCTCCGACTACGCGGAGATCCGGCGCCTCCTGGGCGGCACCGGCGCCTCTACCGCCGTTGCCCGGGCCATGGTGGAATCCCTTCGGTAGGCCTCAGGCTGGCTTTCATCCTTAAAAACAGCCCCAAACAAGGATGGGAAGGCCATTTTACCTCTCTCGTCCTCAAATTTGGTCCCAAATAAGGATGGGTTCTGCATTTACTCCACGAAAAAGCTTTTTTGCGGCGTAATCGGAGGCCCGCAGGCCGACTAAAGCCCCTTCCCCGAGGGAAGGGGTTTGGGGATGGGGTAACGTGAGCGTATTTATACTCGCAAAAACAGCAGGCCCAGGCCTGCTGTTTTTGTGGAGTATAGGGGAGTCGAACCCCTGACCTATAGATTGCGAACCTATCGCTCTAGCCAACTGAGCTAATACCCCGCGGAAAAAGGACTACAAAAATACGGGATTTCCTGCAAAAAAGCAAGAAACCCCGTGAAAAGTTTCTTCGCTTATGCTCAGAATGACCGTCTGGGCCATCCTGAGGTGCGCGGCTATTGGATGAACTGCGCCTTCAGGGTCTCAATCTTGGCGGGGGCGTCGTCGCCCTTGGCGCCAAAGTAGAACTTGATTTTGGGCTCGGTGCCGGAAGGACGGACGGTAACTACGTCGCCGGCGGCGTTGAACAGCTGCAGCACGTTGCTCTTCGGAAGGCCGGTTTCCTCGGGCTTGTTGTAGTCCAGGACCTTGACCAGCGGGCTGCCGGCAATTTCCTTGGGCGGGCAGGCACGGTAATCGGCCATGATTTGCTGGATTTCCTCTGCGCCGGTTTTTCCCTTGCGGACAATGTACACCATCTTTTCCACATACAGGCCGTATTCCTTGTACACTTTCTGGAGGAGCTGATAGAGGGTGAGGCCCTGCTCGGCGGCCCAGGCGGCGCATTCCGCCACGGCACAGCCGGCTACTTGTGCGCATTTGTCACGGACGAAGGAACCCAGGTTGAAGCCGTAGCTTTCCTCTCCGCCGCAGATGAACTCGGACTTGCCTTCCTGCAGTTTCTGGATTTCTGCAATGTACTTGAAGCCGGTGAGGACGTTGTAGCACTTGACGCCAAAGCTCTGGCAGATGGCGGCGATGAGTTCGGTAGTGACGATGGTCTTGACGCAGTACTGGTTGCCGTTAAGCTTACCCAGTTCCTGCCAGCGTTTCAAGATATAATAGGTGAGGAAGCTCCAGGTCTGGTTGCCGGTGAGCTGTACCATTTTGCCGTCGTTGTCACGCACGGCGATGCCCAGGCGGTCGGCGTCCGGATCCGTGGCCAGCACCAGGTCTGCGCCGGTTTCATCGGCCTTCTTGAGGGCCATGGCCATGGCGGCGGGCTCTTCCGGGTTGGGGGAGGCCACGGTGGGGAAGTTGCCGTCGCTCACGTCCTGCTCCGGCACATGGATGATATTGGTGAAGCCGATGCGCTTCAGGGCTTCCGGCATGAGCTTGACGCCGCATCCGTGGAGGGGCGTGTAAACAATCTTGAGGTCCTTGTGCTTCGCGACGGCCTCGGGGGAGAGCATGAGGGAAAGCTGGTCCCGGAGGTAACATTCGTCCACTTCGGCCCCCATGATTTCAATGGCGGCCTGGGGCTGTCCGGCGACGGGCTCAAAGCGGACATCGGCGGGGTCTTCAATTTTGGCGACCTCCGCCACGATGTCTTTGTCTACGGGCGCGGTGATTTGACCGCCGTCGGACCAGAACACCTTGTAACCGTTGTATTCCTTGGGGTTGTGGCTGGCGGTGACCATGATGCCGGCCGTGGCGTTCTTGAGGCGGATGCTGTAGCTGAGTTCCGGCGTGGGACGCAGGCTCTCGAACAGATACACCTTGATGCCGTTGTTGGCCAGCACCTGGGCCGATATTTCCGCGAACAGGCGGGAATTGTTGCGGCTGTCGTGGCTGATGCATACGCTGGCAGCGCCCTCCACATGGGCCTTTATGTAGTTGGCGAGGCCCTGTGTGGCCATGCCCACCGTGTATTTGTTCATGCGGTTGGTGCCGGCCCCCATGATGCCGCGCAGGCCGCCGGTGCCGAACTCCAAATTGCGGTAGAAGGCATCCTCCAGGGCAACGGGGTCTGTTTCCATCAGGTGTTTGACCTCCGCCTTGGTCTGGTCATCGAAGTTGCCGGTGAGCCAGCTCTGGGCTGTTTGCTTGTAATCTTTCATATAGATGTGCTTTAGTGTTTTTTCTTATAACTTACAAATGTAAAGAATATTCCGTATTTTTGCAATATGGAATTGGCAGATTTTGTATTGGCCCATGATGGTGATGACCTGGGGAAGCTGGCGCTTGCCCGGGAACGGTATGTGGCTGAGGTGGAGGACTTTGACCTGGCTTTGACTACGCTGGAAGTGCGGCGGAAACTCCGGGACAAGGTGCCTCAGTGGCATGCCGTGCCGGGGCTGCGGTATCCTTTCCGTATCTCCGGGGAGCAGTGCTCATCGTCCGAGACGGCACGATACAAGGCGGCCGTGGCCCGCGGAGCCGTATTGGGCAGGAACGCCCGGCTAGCGGACCTGACGGGTGGGCTGGGAGTCGATAGCTGGGCCTTCGCGCAGGTGTTTGACCGGGTGCTGTACAACGAGATGCGCCCGGAACTCTCCGATGCCGCCCGCCGTAACTTCGCGGAACTTGGCCTTGGTAACGTGACGGTTTCCTGCGCGGAGCTAGTGGCAGGGAGACTCCCGGTCATCCTGGGTTCCTTCCGCCCGGACATCCTTTTCCTGGACCCGGCCCGGCGCGCCTCCGACGGCCGCAAGGTCTTCCGCCTGGAGGATTGCCAGCCAGACGTGCTGCAACTGTTGCCGGAGCTCCTGGCAACCTGTCCGCTGGTCTTGCTGAAACTCTCTCCCATGGCCGATATTACCCTGGTATGTAAGCAGTTGGGCTGCGTGAAAGCGGTGCATGTGGTGGCTGCGGAAGGGGAGTGCAAGGAACTCCTGCTGCTCCTTGAGCGGGGATATGCCGGTCCGCATACCCTCACCCTGTACTCCTCCGGTGCCGTTGTGGAAATCCCGGATTCCTTTGGCGTGTCCCCCGATCAGGTCGGGGCTTACGTCATGCCCGACCCTGGGCGCCTTGTCATGCCCGACCCCGATCGGGCATCTCCCGCCTGGCTCTTCGACCCGGGCAAGGCCCTCCTCAAGGCCGGGGCCTTCACCTGGCCCTGCCGCTTTGGCCTGCAGAAGTTGGGACAGCACACACACGCTTATGTGAGCGCGGAGCCCGTGGAAGCGTTGAAGCCCTTCGGCAAGTGGTATCCTATCCTTGAGGTGGCGACGCTTAACAATCGTTCCATCAGGGAAATAGGGAAGAAATATCCCAGGGCGGAAGTGACGTCCCGGAACCTTCCGCTCAGCAGCGACCAGCTCCGTGCCAAGCTGGGCGTCCGCTCCGGCGGCTCCGTCCACCTTTTCGGCCTGCATGCCGACCATCCTTCCGCCAATCTTCTCGTCGTTTGTGCTGGTCAATAACCGTCTGATAATCAGCATGATGCTAATAATCCTGTGCGCAATAAGCGCCGAGGATTTTCAGCAAGTCGCTGTGGGACAGGGAGTTAGTGGCCAGTCCGTGCGGGCGTCTATACGGTTTTGTTAAGGAGGGGATAGGAGAGGCACCAGGCGGTGAGGGGACAGGAGGCGCACTTGGGCGAGCGGGCGGTGCACACGTAGCGGCCGTGCAGGATGAGCCAGTGGTGGGAGACGGCGCGCTGCTCCACGGGTATGTGCCGCTCCAGGTCCTGCTCCACGGCATAGGGCGTGCTTCCGTTGGAAAGGCCCAGCCGGTGCGCGACGCGGAACACATGCGTATCCACGGCAATCACCGGTTTGTCGTACACCACGGAGGCAATCACGTTGGCGGTTTTGCGCCCCACGCCGGGCAGGCGCATGAGCGCGTCTATATCGGCAGGAACTTCACCGCCAAAATCGGTCAGGAGCATCTGGGCCATGGCAATCAGGTGCCGGGCCTTGGCGTTGGGGTAGGAGACGCTCTTCACGTAAGGATAAACGTCGTCAAAGGAGGCCGATGCCAACTCCGCGGGGGAGGGAAAGCGCTCGAACAGGGGCGGAGTCACCAGATTCACCCGCCGGTCCGTGCACTGGGCGCTCAGAATCACCGCCACCAGGAGCTGATAGGGGTTGCCGTAATGCAGTTCGGTCTGCGCGGCGGGCTGGTTTTCCGCAAACCAGCCCAGGATGCTTCCAAACCGTTCTTTTTTGGTCATGAGATACGCTCGCTTCGCTCGGTATGACAAAGGGCTTTGGGCCTAAAGCGTGACGTCGATGCCCTCGTCCACCACCTCGTGGCACTGCTCACCCTCGCAGGAGAACACGCGGCCGGGGTATTTCTCGAAGATGGCGCGGTTGTGGGTGACCATGACGATGGCCGTGCCTTCCCGGTTCAGGTCCATCAGCAGCTGGAGAATCTCATCGGCTGTCTCGCCGTCCAGGTTGCCGGTGGGCTCGTCGGCCAGAATGGCCTTGGGCTTGTTGAGCAGGGCGCGGGCAATGGCAATACGCTGCTGCTCGCCGCCGGATAGCTGGTGCGGCATCTTGTGGGCCTTGGTCTCCATGCCCACGGCTTCCAGCACTTCCAGGATGCGCTTGTCAATGTCGTGGCGGTCTTTCCAGCCGGTGGCGCGGAGCACGAACTCCAGGTTGGACTCTACGCTGCGGTCCGTAAGCAGCTGGAAATCTTGGAAAATCACACCTATGGAGCGCCGGAGGTAGGGAATGTCCCGTTTCTTGAGGGTGCGCAGGTTGTAGCCGCAGGCCATTCCTTCGCCCTTCAGGAGTTTGTTTTCCGCTGTGATGGTACGGATGATGGAGGTTTTCCCGGACCCCACTTTGCCCACGATGTAAACAAAGTCTCCGGCCTGGATATCCATGTCCAGATTGTACAGTACCACCGTTTCTCCGTTCAGGATATCGGCATCTTTGAAATGAATGAGAGATTCCATGTGAATAATTCCAAAATCATACAAATATAACGGATTTTTTTTGTAAATTTGTCAAAATATAGATTAAGTTGGATTAACAAATTCGGAATGAAAAGATATCTTGCGCTTGTCGCCGCTTTAACCCTGGCCTCGGGCCTGTATGCACAGGATTTCGGGCAGGTGAAAAAACTGTATCGGGCGGGCATGTACTCGGAGACGCTCCGCCTTGTGGAAGGCAACGGCAGCCCTATGGCAGAGGGGTACCGCGCCCTGTGCGCCCTTCAGTTGAAAACGGCCCACTCCCATGATGTTGCCAAGGCGTTCATCGCCCGTTACCATGAAAATCTGCTGGTGCCCCAGGTCCGCTATCAGCTGGCCCTGGACTACTTTGACCAGGAGCGATATGGGGAAGCCCTGGAGCAGTTCAACCGGATATCGGCAGCGGATGTCCAGAAGTCCCAGCGGGCGGAATATACCTTCAAACAGGGGTACAGCGCCTTCCAGCTGGGAGAAACGGACCGGGCCCAGAGCCTGCTTTGCCGCATGCGGGACCTCCCGTACTCGGATTATTCGGCCCCGTCCTATTATACCCTGGGCTATATCAGCTATGCCCAAAAGGACTTCAGGGAGGCTGCTTCCTGGTTCGATATGGCTGCCAAAGACCATCGTTTTACCTCGCTGGCCAACTATTACATCCTGGAATGCCGTTTCAATGAGAAGGACTATGATTACGTGCTGCGCTACGGCGAGGACCTCTTTGACAAAGTCCCGGAGGACCGCAAACCGCATCTGGCCCGTATCATGAGCGAAACCTATCTCATCAAGGGCGACGTGGAAAAGGCCCGCGCATATTATGAGAACAACCTGCGGGGCAAGGCCCGGCTCACCCGGAACGACTACTTCTATGCCGGAGAAATCCATTATCTGGTGGAAGACTGGAACGGAGCCGTGGAAAACTTTACCCGGATGGGGGACCTGGCGGACTCCCTGGGGCAGATAGCCTCTTATCAGCTGGGTTTCAGCTACATCAAACTGCGCAACAAGGTGGCTGCCATGGATGCCTTCAAAGAGGCGTCGGCCCAAAGCTTTACGCCGGATATCCAGGAGGATGCCTTGTACAACTATGCCAAGCTGGCGTTTGATCTCAACCGCGACACTGCGCCGTTCCAGGAGTACCTGCAGCGCTACAATACCCGTAAGAAAGGGGACCAGATTTATTCCTATATGGCCATGGTCGCCCTGCAGAACCACGATTACGTGGCGGCCGTGGAGGCTTATGACCATATCGACGAACTCCGTCCGGACATGCAGTCCAATTATATGAAGGCGTATTTCCTCAGGGCCCGCGAACTCATGGAAAGCGGCTCCTGGCGCAGCGCCGTACCGCACCTGAAGGCAGCCGCCTATTACAGCCCCCGCCGCGAAGGCTTCAACCAGCTGGCGCGCTATTATCAGGCGGAGGCCCTGTACCGCGACGGCAAATATCCGGAGGCACGGGAAATTCTCACGGACCTGTACAATCTGTCGGCCCTGCCCAGCCGTCCGGAAGGCCAGCTCATCTCCTATCAGATGGCCTATACCTACTTCAAGGAGGCCGATTATGAAAAGGCCCTCAAGTGGTTCCGGAACTACCTGGAGGGCGATGCCCGCCAGATGGGGGCCGATGCCCAGACACGGGTGGCGGACTGCTATTTCTTCAGCGGCCAGTACGCCACCGCCGTGGCTGCCTATGAGCGGCAGATGGCGGACTATCCGGATCCGGACAATCTGTACCCCCGTTACCGGGCGGGTGTGGCCAGCGGACTTCTGCGGGACAATGCCCGCAAGGTGCGTTTCCTGGAGGATGCCATCCATGCCAGGCCCAACGTGCCCTATTACGGAGAATCGCTCTATGAGTTGGGACGTGCCTATGTAGCCGTCAAGGACGAGGAAAATGCCGTCCGCACCTTCCGCACCCTTCGCAGCGCTACCCAGGATCCGGCGCTGGGAGCCAAGGCCCTGCTGGAGCTTGGGATGATCAACCGGAATGCCGGCCGCAGCGACGAGGCCCTGTCCTGCTACAAGGAAGTGGTGGCACAGGGAGGGGAGTACGCGGAGGACGCCCTCCTGGCCATCGAGGCCATTTATCGTACCCGGGAGGATCCGGAGGCTTATCTCTCCTACGTCAACAGCCTGGGCGGTGCCGGGCGCACGGAGGCGCAGAAGGAGGAGGTTTACTTCTCCAGCGCGGAGCAAATTTACCTTTCCGGGGACTATGCCAAGGCCCAGGGAACCCTCCAGGCCTATTTGGACAAGTATCCGCAGGCTATCTATGCTGCCAAGGCCAAGTTCTACCTGGCGGACTGCCAGCGCGCCGCCGGCATGCGCGAACAGGCGGCGGATTTGTATGCAGCGGCGCTTGAAGCCGGCCTGGACGGTGCCCTGCAGGAAACCGCCCGCATGCAATATGCCATGCTCCAATATGAACTGGAACATTATGCGAAGGCCTATCAGGCTTACCTCCTGCTCAAGGAGAATGCCCGCTTGGACAGCAATGTGGAACTGGCAGCCATCGGCCTCATGCGTTCCGCCTTCCGTGCCCGTCAGTGGAATGACGCCATTGCCAATGCGGATGTCGTGTTGCGTGCAGAGGACCCGGCCCTTAGGCGGGAAGCGCATTATGTCCGGGCCAAGTCTTATCTGAGCAGCAGCCGCCGCAAGGAAGCTTTTGACGAATTCGCCGTCCTCGCGCAGGAACCTGCTACCGACGAGGGTGCGGAGGCCGCCTGTCTGATTATCCAGGACCAGTATGACCGGGGGCAGTTCGAGGGTATTCAAGACAAGGTATATGACTTTGCGGAGAAGGCCGGCGGCCAGAATTACTGGCTGGCCAAGGCTTTCATCGTGCTGGGTGACAGTTTTGTCGAGCAGGGCAACCGCGCCCAGGCCAAGGCAACTTTTGAGAGCATCCGCTCCGGTTACACTTCTTCCGGTCCGCAGGACGACGTCCTGGACCAGGTGGATCTGAGACTCCGTAAATTGCAGTAGAAGTATGAAAAAGTTCATCATAACCGCCTTGGCGCTGAGTGTGAGCGCCGGCTTGTATGCCCAAAACCTGAATCCGGTGGTGGAGGTGACCAACACCTATGCCCGTGAGGCCAGCGGAATCGACAAACCTGCCCAGTTGCTCTCTGTCCCGGATTCTGTGTACAGCTTCAATCTGGATATGGATTACAGTGTGCGCAATACGCCTTATCAGGGCTCGTATGAGTTCAAGCCCTATCGGGTGCAGTTGCGTCCCCAGCCCCGTCAGTCGGAAGAGGGCCGTCTCTTTGTCCGTCTGGGTGCCGGTTATGGCCTGCATCCGGAGGCAACGGTGATTTGGACGCCCGTCCGCAAGGGCCATTTCCGCCTGAATCTGTTTGCCGACCATGCCTCGTATGTGGGCAGCTATCGGAACATCACCCTTCAGGACAAGTTGTTTCTTGCCGATGGTACCTGCCGGTTCGGCAAGAATCTGCAGTCGGCCCTGGGTGCCGATGCCTTGTACACCTGGACGGGCGGCAGTTTTGCGGCGGACATCAAGTACCGGAACATTACCGGCAGGGACCTCGCCGGCATGGATGCCTCCAACAACCAGTGGCAGCTGAAGGCACGTGTGAAAAGCGCTCCCGGCAACGCGTTTGCGTACAATGTGGGAACACGCGTGACCTATGTGGGCGTACAGAATTTTCACGAACTCCATACCCAAACCGACGGGGCGTTCGGCACCCATTGGGACAACCATCATGTCCTGATGGGCTTGTTTGCAGAGACGGTTTCCCAGCCCCAGGCCTATGTGGGGAGTGTCGGACTGGTTCCGCATTACCTTCTTTCCACCGGCCGGTTCAATATGAAATTGGGCGTCAAACTGTCGTTCCTCTTCCGCTCGGCCAAGGATTTCTGTCCGCATGGCGGATGGGTGTTCCCGGATGTGCACATCACCTTCAAACTGGCACCGGAAGCGGCCGCGCTGTATTTCCAGGCCACCGGCGGAGACCACCTTATCTCCTATGACAAGCTTTTGGGCCTGAATCCGTTTGTGTACAGTGCAGACTGGCGTACGGACAACATGATTACCCGTGTGAATGCCGCTGTTGGCGGCCGGGGCAACATCGCCTCCCGTTTCCACTATGACGTCCGCGTGGGGTACAAATGGGATGAAAATGCCTGGACCTGGGGCGTGGCTGACGGTGTAAAGCCCACCGTGGGCTACGCCAGTCCGTTGCACACCTTCTATGTGCTGGCAGACCTGGGATGGAAAGACGAGAAGCTGGATATCGGGGCCCTGGTCTATTATGGCTATACGCCCATGCCGGATTTGCAGGGACGGACGCTCTTTGCGCCGGCGCCCTTCAAGGCTTCCGGGCATGCGTTCTACAATTGGGGCGGCCGCGTACAGGCCGGCATCGTGGCGGAAGGCCGTTCGGCGCTGCCCGGCCCGCTGAAAGTCCCCGGTTATGTGGATTTGGGCGTGCAGGCGAACTTCCAGATGACCCGTTCGCTGGGCTTCTGGCTCAAGGGCGGCAACCTGCTCAACCAGACCATCCAGCGCGTTCCGCTGTATGCCGAGCAGGGTATTTACTTCACGGTGGGCGCCACATTCAGCATTTAAGAAAAAAGGTGCAAAAAACAGCCTCCTGTCTTGGGCAGGGGGCTTGTTTTTTTGTATAATTTTCACTATTTTTGTATGATTTAGAAAGTAGGTGTATTTACGCCTTGTCAGTTGGAAAAAATTAAGAAAACAATAGCATGTCAGACGAACAGATGAAAATGGCGGAAGAACAGTATTCCGCGAATAGTATTCAGGTGTTGGAAGGGTTGGAGGCCGTCCGTAAGCGGCCCTCCATGTATATTGGCGACGTGGGTGAGCGCGGTTTGCACCACCTGGTATATGAGGTGGTGGACAACTGTATAGACGAAGCCATGGCCGGGTATTGCACCGGCGTGGACGTCCAGATTCTGGAAGACAATTCCATCCGCGTGCAGGATAATGGCCGTGGTATTCCTACCGGCATGCATGAGAAAGAACATCGCAGCGCCCTGGAGGTGGTCCTCACCGTGCTGCACGCCGGCGGCAAATTCGACAAGAACAGCTATAAGGTGTCCGGCGGTCTGCACGGCGTGGGCGTTTCCTGCGTAAATGCCCTGAGCGACCTCCTTATTGCGGAAATTCACCGTGAGGGCAAAATCTTTGTGCAGAAGTATTCCAAGGGCAAGCCCCTCACGCCGGTGCAGGTAGTGGGCGAGGCACAGGATACCGGAACCACCATCACCTTCCATCCGGACGCCACCATCTTCACACAGACCATCGTGTATAAATACGATACCCTGGCCAACCGCCTGCGTGAGCTGGCGTACCTGAACAAGGGCATCCGCATTACCCTCACGGACAAGCGGGAGAAGGTGGAGCAGTTCATCACCAGCGAGGACGGCGAACGCCAGGCCACCGGCATCATGGCTTTCCGTACAGACACGTTCTACTCGGAAGAAGGCCTTAAGGAATTTATCGATTACCTGGACGCCGGTGCTCCCAAGCTCATTCCGGACCCCATCACGGTGTCCTCGGACAAGGTGATTCCCATCGACATTGCCCTTCAGTACAATACGGGATTCAGCGAGCGCATTTACTCCTATGTGAACAACATCCACACCATCGAGGGCGGTACGCACCTGCAGGGCTTCAAGATGGGCCTTTCCCGTTCGCTGAAAAACTACGCGGAGAAAAACAACCTGTTGGCCAAGTTCAAAGGCGAGCTCAGCCCGGAGGACTTCCGGGAAGGCCTTACCGCCGTTATTTCCGTGAAAGTGGCGGAACCGCAGTTTGAGGGGCAGACCAAAACCAAACTGGGGAACCCGGAGGCCACTTCTGCTGTTTCCCAGGCCACGGCGGCTGCCATGGACCAGTACCTGGAGGAGCATCCCAAGGAAGCCAAAATCATCGTGGAAAAGATTGTGCTGGCCGCTACGGCCCGCGCCGCTGCCCGTAAAGCACGTGAAATGGTGCAGCGCAAAACCCCGATGGGCGGCGCCGGCATGCCCGGCAAGCTGGCAGACTGCTCGGACCACGATCCGGAGAAGTGCGAGCTCTTCCTGGTAGAGGGTGACTCTGCAGGCGGTACGGCCAAGCAGGGCCGGGACCGCAGAATCCAGGCCATCCTCCCGCTCCGCGGTAAAATCCTGAACGTGGAAAAAGCCGCCCAGGACCGTGCCTTCGAGAGCCAGGAAGTCCGTAACATCTACACCGCGCTGGGCGTAACCGTGGCCCAGGAGGACGAATCCGGTGAAAAGCACATGGACCTGAGCAAACTCCGCTATCACAAGGTGATTATCATGACCGATGCGGATGTGGACGGTTCGCACATCGCCTGCCTCATCCTCACCTTCTTCTTCCGTTACATGTTCGACCTTATCAAAAACGGCTATGTGTATCTGGCTACGCCGCCGCTGTATCTGGTGAAGAAGGGCAAGGAAGAGCGCTATTGCTGGACGGATGCCCAGCGGGAGCAGGCCACTGCGGAACTGGGCCGCGGCTCGGACAAGGGCGTTACCGTACAGCGTTACAAAGGTCTGGGTGAAATGAGTGACGAGCAGCTGTGGGAAACCACCATGGACCCTGCCCGCCGCGTACTGCGCCAGATTACCATAGAAAACGCTGCGGATGCGGAGCGTACCTTCTCCATGCTCATGGGAGACGATGTCCCGCCGCGCCGCGCCTTCATCGAAGAAAACGCGCATTATGCAAATATCGATGCCTGATATTTCCTTGCGGAGGCTGCTTCCGCTGGTGATTGTTTTCGCAGTCCTGGTGCTCCTGATGCCCAGGACCGCGAAATTCAATTATGACTACAAGAAAGGTACGCCCTGGCCCTATGAAACCCTCGTTTCGGAGTTCGACTTTCCTATTCTGAAAACGGACGAGCAACTGCAGGCGGAACGGGACGAAGCAGGCACCATCGTCATTCCTTATTACCGTTACTCGGAAGAGGTTACCAGCGCTGTCGTAAAAAATGCGCAGAGCATAGACATGGGCGCCTTCAACCGTATCCGTCCGGCCCTGGTTACCCGTTTGGGTGATATTTATGCCAAAGGGGTCATCTCGGACGGAAAAGTGAAACTGGAGCAGGGGAGTGCGCAGGTCTCGGAGAACCTGATTTTTGTACAGAAGAACAAGCGGGCCGTCCAGTTCCCGCGCACGGAGGTGTATAAAGTGTCCGATGCCCGCGACCAGCTGGTCGCGCTGCTCGCCAAAACCTATCCTTCCGTGAATCTGGACTCCCTTTTCCGTCGTGCAGGAGTGTATGAAGTGATTGTTCCTAACCTTTTGTACGACAGGGCGATGACTGAACTCACGCACGCGGAGTCGGACGACTATGTCTCTCCTACGCTGGGCTATGTGAAGGCGGACGAGAAAATCGTCTCCAAGGGAGAGATTGTTACGGCGGAAATCGCCCAGATTCTGGACAGTTATAAAGAGGAATACAACCATGTCTATGGCTATGCCGGTCCGCGCCTTTTCCTGTATCTGGGAAACATTTTGCTGGCGCTGGCGTTGGTGACCATCCTGTATCTTGTGATTCATTTTACCGCCCGCTTTGTCTTTGACAGTCCGTCGCGGTATCTGTTCCTGCTCAGCATTTTCCTGCTGGCCGCCGTGGTCACGTTCCTGGTGGAGCGCATTTACTCTTCGCTCATGTTCATGGTGCCGTTCCCGGTGTTCGCCCTGTACATGCTGGCTTTTTTCCGCAAAAAGCAGGTATTGCCGCTGTATGTGGTGCTTTTGCTGCCGTTGCTGGTATTCTGCGGAAACGGAATGGAACTCTTTGTCATGTTCCTCACCGCCGGTGCCGTCTCCGTAGAAACCTTCCCGCATTTCAGCAAGGGGTGGCGTCAGTTCCTGAACGCCGCCATCATCTTTGGCGTGGAAGTCCTGGTGTATCTGGGGTTCCGTTTCATCGACGTGGGCAGCACGGCCACCTGGTGGGTGGATCTGGCGCTTATTTTTGTGGGTTCCATGGCCACGGTGGCGTTGTATCCCATCATTTACCTGTTCGAGAAAATCTTCAACCTGGTGTCCAGCACGCGCCTCATCGAGATGGCCGATACCAGCACCCCGCTGTTGCAGGAGTTGGCCCAGAAAGCCCCCGGTACGTTCCAGCATTCCCTGCAGGTGATGAACCTGGTGGATGCCGTGGGCCGTGCTACGGATGCGGACGTTCCGCTCCTGCGGGCGGCGGCGCTGTACCATGACATCGGCAAGATGATGAACCCGCTTTGTTTTGTGGAGAACCAGTCTTCTACACCCGGTGCCACCAAGTACCATGAGGGGAAATCGCCCAAGGAAAGCGCCCAGGACATTATCCGGCACGTGGATGACGGCCTGGCCATTGCGGAGGAAAACCGTCTCCCGCAGGAAATCCGTGGTTTCATCAATTCGCACCATGGCACCTCCAGTACGGCGTATTTCTTGAACAAATATCTGAACGACGGCGGAGACCCTTCGGACGTGGCGGATTTCTTCTATCATGGACAGAAGCCCACTACCAAGGAACAGGTGATTCTGATGGTGTGCGACTCCATCGAGGCCGCCTCGCGTACGCTCACGGATTTTTCGCCGGAGTCCTGCAACCGCTTTGTGGAAAGTATCGTGGCGGGGAAGGAGAAGGCCGGTCAGCTGGAAGATTCCGACATCACGCTGCATGACCTCAACCTCATGAAGCGTATGCTCAAGACTTACCTGCAGCAGATGTACCACTCCCGGGTGGCCTATCCTAAGCGGAAAGGTTGATTCTTCGGCTTTTTTTTACTATCTTTGCGGCCCCTTAATAAAAAATATAATACAAACATCATATGAACGTAAGCAAAACCCAAGCAGATGCCCTGAACTATCAGGTAACCATTGACATTGCAGCAGCAGATTATCAGGAGCCGCTTCGCAAGCGCCTGAACGAGTACAAGCGCCGGGCCGACATCAAAGGTTTCCGCCGCGGAATGGCACCGATGGGCCTTATCCAGCGTATGTACGGTGACCAGGCCCTCTATGAGAGCGTAAACGGCATCGTTTCCGAGCAGTTGGACAAGTTTATCAAGGACGAGAAAATCCGTGTGGTGGGCGAGCCCCTTCCGTCCGAGGATCAGCCGCAGCTGTCCTGGAAGGCCGGTGAAGACTTCACCTTCAAGTTCGACTTGGCCCAGACGCCGGAACTGACCTTCGACGTAAACAAGGAGGACAAACTCCCGTATTATGAGATCAACATCACCGCCGCGGAGAAGAAAGCCCAGAAGGAGCAGCTGCTCCAGCAGTACGGCTCCCTGCAGGAAGGCAAGAAGGCCGGCGAAAACGACTACATTATCGCCGATATCGCCAATGACAGCCACAAGGCCGAGGGCGTATATGTGTCCATCGCTTCCGTAGCGGAAGAGGCCCGCGGCGCTTTCATCGGCAAAAAAGCCGGGGACAAATTCGATCTGGACGTAAACGCCGCCTTCACCAACGAGACAGACCGTGCGGCCATGCTCAAGGTGGAAAAATCCCAGCTGGAGAGCCTGAACCCCCTGTTTACCTTCACCGTTGTGAATGTGAAAACCTACGTGGCTGCGGAGGAAAACCAGGAGACCTATGACAAAATCTTCGGAAAGGACGTGGTAACCACCCCGGAGCAGTTCGAGGAAAAGATTGAGGAGCGCATCAAGGCCTCCCACGAACAGGAAGCCAACTATCGTTTCGGTGCCGATGTCCGCAAGTACTTTGTGGAGAAGGCCAAGCTGGAACTGCCGGAAGCCTTCCTCAAGCGCTGGCTCATCTATGCCAACGAGGGCAAGTTCACCGCCGAGCAGGTGGAGAAGGAATTCCCGGCCTTCATCGAGGACTTCAAGTGGCAGCTGGTTCGCGGCTACATTATGCAGAAGTTCAACCTGAAGGTGTCCCGTGAGGACATTCAGGCTGCGGCCGAGAGCTTTGTGGCCTACCAGTACGCCATGTACGGCATGGCCGGTGTTCCGGAGAACCTCATCAAGTCCTCCGCAGAGAATGTGCTGCAGGACCAGAACCAGTACCGCCGCCTGGAAGAGCAGTGCGAGGACAACGCCGCCATCGCCAAGGTACGTGAGGAAGTTACCCTCCAGACCAAGAAAATCTCCCAGGACAAGTTCCGTGAACTCAAATAAGTCTTATGACAGATTTTGAAAAATTTGCGGTGAAGGGGAGGGGCATCAGTTCGATGACCCTCTCTCGTTATAGCTCCGTAGTGGACGGCTACATCAACCCCACCATCACTGAGGAGCGCAAGCTCAACGTGGCCCAGATGGACGTGTTCAGCCGCCTGATGATGGATCGTATCATCTTTCTGGGCGTGCCCATCGACGACGACGTGGCCAACATTATCCAGGCGCAGCTGCTGTTCCTGGCCTCCAACGACTCCCATGCGGACATTACCATGTACCTGAACACCCCCGGCGGGCAGGTGACCAGTGGCCTGGGCATCTACGATACCATGCAGCTGGTGCAGCCGGACGTGGCCACTGTGTGCACGGGCATGGCCGCCAGCATGGGCGCCGTGCTGCTGTGCGCCGGAGAAAAGGGCAAGCGCAGCGTCCTGCCGCACTCCCGCGTACTTATTCACCAGCCGCTGGGCGGTGCCCAGGGCCAGGCTACGGAAATCCTCATCGCCGCCAAGGAAATTGAAAAAACCCGCACGGAACTGTTCAATATCATTGCCCAGCACAGCGGCCAGCCTTATGAGAAGGTGGCCCAGGACGGCGAGCGTGACTATTGGATGACCGCCGAGGAAGCCCTCCAGTACGGCATGGTGGATGAAATTCTTCGTAAAAGAGCCCGCTAATGGCTAAGAAAGTATCGTCACGGGGTGGCCGGTGCGTGTTCTGCGGCCGGACGGATGCAGAGGTGCCTTTCCTCCTGCAAGGGATGGACGGGAACATCTGCTCGGACTGCGCCAAACTGGCGGCCCAGTATGTAGAGGAACTGGAAGGCGGGCAAAAGAAGGCCGCCGCAACGGCTCCCAAGTTGGGCAAGGCTCCCAAGCCGCAGGAAATCAAGGATTACCTGGACCAGTACGTGATTGGGCAGGACCGCGCCAAAAAGGTGCTGGCGGTGGCTGTTTATAACCACTACAAGCGTGTGCAGCACAACCTCATAGAGAAGGCCGACGACGGCGTGGAGCTGGAAAAGAGCAACATCCTGCTGGTGGGTCCCACCGGAACGGGTAAAACGCTGCTGGCCCGCACCATCGCCAAGATGCTGGATGTGCCGTTTACCATCGTGGACGCCACGGTGCTCACGGAGGCCGGCTATGTGGGTGAGGACGTGGAAAGCATCCTCACGCGCCTGTTGCAGGAGGCCGATTTTGACCAGGTGAAGGCGGAGCGGGGCATTGTGTTCATCGACGAGATAGACAAAATTGCCCGCAAGAGCGACAACCCTTCCATTACGCGCGACGTTTCCGGAGAGGGCGTGCAGCAGGCCCTGCTCAAGCTCCTGGAAGGCAGCATTGTGAATGTGCCGCCCAAGGGAGGCCGCAAGCACCCGGAGCAGGAGTTCATCCACGTGAACACGCAGAACATCCTGTTCATCTGCGGGGGTGCCTTCGAGGGCATCGAGCGGCACATCGCCCTGCGCAAGAATACGCAGATTATCGGCTTCGGGGCGGAGGAGAAGCAGCGGATCAGCAAAGACAACCTGCTGGAATATGTGGATGCCATGGACCTCAGGGCCTATGGCCTTATCCCGGAAATTGTGGGCCGACTGCCGGTCATCACGTATCTGGACCAGCTGGACCGCGAATCGCTGAAGCGGATTCTCACCGAGCCGCGGAACGCCCTTCTGCGCCAGTATGAGAAAATGTTCGAGCTGGACGGCATCAAGCTGGAAATCGAACCGGCTGTGATGGACCTGATTGTGGATACGGCTCTCAAGAACAAACTGGGCGCCCGCGGCCTCCGCAGCATCTGCGAGAAGGTGATGGCGGACGCCATGTTCGAGGCACCGTCGTCTCATAAGAAAACGTTCACCCTCACCTTGGACTATGCCAAGGCCAAGCTGGAGAAGTAGGGGATGAAAAAGTGCGTTCTGTTGGCGCTGGCCACCGTTCTGTTGTGTTCCTGTTTCAAGACAGTGAACAACTGGGTGTATGTGCGCACGGAGATTGCGGATTTTGCGGCGGAGGAGGACAGCCTGGCCGCCGTGGCCATGGGTAAGCTCCTGGACCAGGCCGCCTACAAGGGCGCCGGGTCGTCGGCCTACGAGTATGTGTACAACCGAGCCTCCACCATGGAAAGCATGGTGCAGGGCGCCGACGCTTTCTATGACTCTGTGAAGGACACGGTAACCTTCCGCTATACGCTCGCCCTCAAGAAAGTCCTCTCCACCAGCGCCATGAAGGAGGCCGACAAAACCAAGGAAACCCTCCGCACGTATTCTTTCAACGTGGAGTGACTTTAATGAGTCCGATAATTCACGTTAAAATAGTCTTGCGGGTTCATTACTCAGGAAGTCTTCGGCCTTCATTCCCCCCTCGCCGACGACCAGGGCAGGATAAGGATTGTATCGGGTTTTGAATTCGGCATTGTATTATGATAGCGCCCACGTCGCTTTTTTCTGGATTTGCCGCTGGCCCCGCACTTATATACTTTTAATTTCGACAGAATCAAGTCGCCGGCGTGCTTAGTGGCGCAGGTCAGTACGGTGGATGGCGCAGGTCCGATTTTACCGTACTGACCTGCGCCGCAAATCGGCCTTTGGGGCGCCTCTGGTGGCGCAGGACCCCACCCTGAAAACGAACCTGCGCCGTTGAAGCTACCGACCTGCGCCGTTGAAGCTACCGACCTGCGCCAAATACCCCACTGACTTGTACCGCTGACCCTACCGACCTGCGCCAGGCGGGAGACCCACTGCCTCGCATTACGCAGCTCGGCGGCTAAAAGGGCACACGGAACCATCGCCGCACACTACCCACTGCGGCGGTTAGCGGATACCCTCCCGGGCTATAATGAGATACACGCTGACCACGTCCGGTATGACAAGGGTTTTTCTGCAAGCGCGGCGGGGAAGAGTTGCGAAGGTGAGCAAGAATGGTTATATTTGTAGAAAGGATTAACCACTAAAAAGAACACCGTATGCAACAGTACATTCAGGAGAATAGGGAGCGATTTTTTGAGGAGCTGTTTTCGCTGCTCCGGATTCCGTCCATCAGTGCCAAACCAGAGCACAAGGACGATATGCGCCGCTGTGCGGAGCGGCTTGTGGAACTGCTGAAGGAGGCGTGCGTGGACCAGGCCGCCGTGTATGAAACGGCCGGGCATCCGGTGGTGTTTGCCAGCAAGGAGATCGGCGCACCAAAAACCATTCTGGTCTATGGGCACTATGATGTGCAGCCGCCGGAGCCGCTGGAGAAGTGGCGTACGGACCCCTTCGACCCGGTTATTGCCAAGGACCCCGTAACCGGCGAGGAGGCCATTTATGCCCGCGGGGCCAATGACGACAAAGGCCAGCTGTTCATGCACCTGAAGGCCTTTGAGCACGAGGTGCGTGCCGGGCTCCTGCATCATAACGTGAAATTCATCTTTGAAGGCGAGGAGGAGATTGGCAGTCCGTCCCTTCCTGCCTGGGTGGAGGCCCACAAGGACCTGCTCAAGGCCGATGTCATCCTGGTCTCAGACACCACCATGATTTCGGACAGAGTGCCCTCCATCAACTGCGGCATGCGGGGCCTGGCGTACCTGGAAGTGAAGGTGACGGGCCCCAACAAGGACCTGCATTCCGGGCACTACGGAGGCGCCGTGGCCAATCCCATCAACGTCCTGTGCGAACTCATCGCCTCCCTGCACGATGACAAGGGGCGCGTGGCCATCCCGGGCTTCTACGACAAAGTGGTGGAACTATCGGCCGATGACAGGGCCATGCTCTCCCGCGCGCCCTTCGACCTAAAGGAATACAAGGATTTCCTGGACATTGACGATGTCCGCGGTGAAGAAGGTTACACCACTATGGAGCGGACGGGCATCCGGCCCTGCCTGGATGTCTGCGGCATCTGGGGCGGCTATACCGGCACGGGTGCCAAGACCGTCCTGCCCTCCACGGCCCATGCCAAGATTTCCATGCGGCTGGTCCCCAACCAGCGATCCAGCGAGATTACAGCGCTTTTCGAGCAGCATTTCAAGGCCATCGCGCCCAAGTGCGTGAAGGTGGAAGTGACCCCTTGCGAGGGCGGCGACGGCTTCCTCATTCCCATCACCTCGCCGGCCTACAAAGCGGCATCGCGCGCCATGGCGGAGGTCTATGGAATAGAGCCGGTGCCTTCCCGGGGCGGCGGTTCCATTGCCATACTGGCCGATATGCAAACCATCCTGGGGACGGACCCGCTGCTGATGGGCTTTGGCCTGGAACGGGATACCATCCATTCCCCGAACGAGAGCTATCTGCTGCGGCAACTCTGGGCCGGCATGCGGTCCCTGGCCCTGTTCTACAGGTACTTCTAGGGGCGCTTGGCCATCGTACATCATACAGACATCGCTTCCCTCCCGGCCTATGGCATAGCGGAGGAGGTGAACCGTATCCTTGCCGATAAAGGGACTGTTATTGTGACGGCGCCTCCGGGAGCCGGTAAATCCACGGTTCTTCCGCTTACTATTGCGGAGGCATTTCCGGAAGGGAAGGTCATCGTGCTGGAACCCCGGCGGGTGGCGGCCCGGCAGGTGGCCTCCCGCATGGCCTGGCTCCTCGGGGAGCCGGTAGGGGAGACGGTGGGCTACCGCATCCGGCTGGAGAACCGCGTGTCCCGGAAAACCCGCGTGGAGGTGGTGACGGAGGGCATCCTGACGCGGATGCTGCTGGACGACCCTGCACTGGAAGGTGTCGGGACGGTCATCTTCGACGAGTTCCACGAGCGGAGCCTCACTTCCGACGAGGCCCTTGCCCTTACGCGGCAGTGCCGCTCCCTCCTGCGGGAGGACCTTCGCATCGTTATCATGTCTGCTACCATCGACACAAATGCCCTTTCATCGGCCCTGGACGCACCTGTGGTGGAGAGCGAGGGGAAAATGTACCCGGTGGAGATAGTGCATGCGAAGGAGGAGGCCGATGCCTTTGGCTGTGCCGCGCTTGTTGCAAAAATTCTCCTGCAGGCGCACCGTGCGCATGAGGGCGATATTTTGGCGTTTCTGCCGGGAGAAGGGGAGATACGGAAGGCGGCGGAACTGCTTTCCGGTGCTCTCGGGGAAACGGCTGTTTATCCGCTCTACGGGCTCCTTTCCAATGACGAGCAGGCGCGGGCCATCGCCCCCAGCCGTCCTGGCGAGCGGAAGGTGGTCCTGGCAACGCCCATCGCCGAGACGTCCCTTACCATCGAGGGCGTGCGCGTGGTGGTGGACAGCGGCCTGTGCCGGAAAATGGTCTTCGACCCCCGGAGCGAGCTTTCCCATCTGGAGACCGTACGGATTTCCCTGGACATGGCCACCCAGCGGACGGGGCGTGCGGGACGTGTTGCGCCCGGCATCTGTTACCGTCTGTGGAACGTAGGCACGGAGGCCCGCATGGCTGCGGTGCGCACGCCGGAAATCCTGGAGGCCGATTTAGCCCCGCTGGTGCTGGACAGCGCCGTGTGGGGAGAGCGGGAGGTGGAACGCCTGCCGTGGCTCACTCCGCCGCCGCGTACGGCCATCGTCCATGCGCGTGAACTGTTGTTGTCTTTGGGGGCGATTGACGATGCTGGCCGCGTGACCGCCCGGGGGAAGGCTCTGTCCAAACTCCCGTGCCATCCGCGCATGGCGGCCATGCTTTTGTGTGCCCGTTCCGGTTCGGAAAAGGCCCTTGCGGCGGACCTGGCGGCGCTGCTGGAGGAGAAGGACCCGCTCGCAGGGGATGGGGATGTGGCCATTGACCGGCGTGTGGATGCCCTTCGGCATGGGCGGAATTCCCGGCCGTGGAGCCGTATTGCGCGGATGGCCCGCCAGTACGCGGACCTGGTCCAGGCCCCTGCCGATGATACTCCGGTGAATCCCTATGAGGCCGGGCGGCTGCTTGCCCAGGCGTATCCGGAGCGGATAGGAAAGGCCTGGAAGGAGGGGGTGGGCACGTTCCAGCTCGCTGGCGGGGAACTGGTGGCTGTGGATACTGCTGACCCGCTTGCCGGGGCGGAATGGATGGTGGCTGCGTCCATGCACCCGCGTGCCGGCGGGGTGGGGACGGTATTTCTGGCCAGCACGGTGTCTCCGGAGGACCTTGCGGCCTTTGCGCAGGAACGGGACAACGTTTCCTGGGATGCCAAGGCTGGAGCGGTGGTGGCCCGTCGGGAACGGCGTATCGGCGTCATCCTGCTTTCTTCCAAGCCCCTGTCCGACAATGTGCAGGAGAAGGTGCAAGCGGTTATCTGTGAGGCGATTGTGCGAAACGGCGCCTCCCTGCTTTCCTTCGACGAGGAGGTGGGAAACTTGCAGCGGCGCATCGCCTTTGTCGCGCTCCGACATCCTGAGCTGGAGCTCCCGGCCGTGGATACGGACGCGTTCTGTGCCGATGCCCGCGAATGGGGGCCGCTCTTTATCGGCAAGGCAACTACCGCCGCCGAACTCAAACGGCTAAATGTTTGCGAAATTATCTGGAGCCGGCTTTCCTACAGCCAGCAGCAGGCAGTGGACCGCCTGGCGCCCACCCATGTCACCGTTCCCACGGGGAGCCATATTCGCCTGGAATACCGCCAGGGGGCTGAGGCCCCGGTTCTGCGGGTACGGCTGCAAGAGTGCTTTGGGCTACTGGACACCCCTGAGGTGGACGGCGCTCCGGTCCTGATGGAGCTCCTGTCCCCGGGCTACAAACCCGTGCAGCTCACCTCGGACCTGCGGAGCTTCTGGAATGGAACCTACTTCGAGGTCCGGAAAGAACTGCGCCGCCGCTACCCCAAGCACGCCTGGCCGGAAGACCCCCTCGCCGCCACCCCCGTCCGCGGTGTCAAGCGCAGCCACTAGGCTGCTCGCCGCATTTGCACCTGGCGTGCTGTGTGGTACCCATTTCCTGCAATCGCGGTTTACGATTGATTGAACACGCTATTTGTGCGGGGATTATGCTGGTAGGTTCTCACAAAAAAATGGGGCCGAACCTCGGTCCCATTCTTTTGTGAGGACACGCAGATTTGAACTGCGGACCTCTTGCCTGTCAAGCAAGCGCTCTAAACCAACTGAGCTATGCCCTCAAAAGGAATGCAAAGATAAGGAATAAAATCCGATTCCCCAAATTTTTTTGCATCAGAAGCGGACTTCGATGGTGTAGGGCATGCGGACGGGGGAACCGTCGGAGACGGCGGGCTTCCATTTGGGCGCGCTCTGCACCACGCGGACGGCCTCGGCGCGCATGGCCGGGGTGCCGCCTTTTACGGCCTGCACTTCCTGTACACCGCCGTTTCGGCCCACCACAAATCGGACCGAAACCGTGCCCGTAGCACCGTCAGCGGCCTTCTTCACATGCGCCTGCACCCAGGCCTTGAAGGCTTCCAGGCCTTCGGGACCAGCCTTCCCCTTGAAGGACGGCTTGCGCTCCAGGCGGTCGTAGAAGGAGAGGTGGTGCTCCGGACCGTCGGCCTTACGGATCAGGCGCCCGTCTTTCATTTCCAGGGTGCTGCCGCCATAGACGGTGAATCGGCCCAGAACGGTGAGCGAATCTCCTTTGACGATGTCCAGCTGACCGAAGTTCTTGCCGGGCTGGGCCGGGTCCTGCAGGCCGTACACCAGCAGGGTGCCGGTGCGGTCTTCCAGGTAAAAACTGCCGCTGGAGCTGCTCCGGACCTTGGCCACCACGCCTTGCACCAGGTAGCTGGTGGTGTCGCCGGCGTGCAGCTTGAGGAATTCTTTCACGCTCAGCTGCCGGGGCTGCGCCAGGCAGAAGGCAGGAACCAGGGCCAGGAACAGAAGGAACTTTTTCATGCTACAGGTAATCTTCAAAATACTGCGTCACTTTGTCCATCAGGTGGATGCGGTTGCGCCCGAAGACATTGTGCTGCGCCTTGGGGTAGGGGAAGTAATCGACCGGAATTTCCAGGTCGATGCACTGCTGGATGAAGCTGAGGCTATGCTCCCACACCACGGTGTCGTCCATGGCGCCCTGGCAGATGAGGAGCTTGCCTTTGAGGTCTTTGGCTTTATTGATAAGGGAGGTGGCTGCAAAGCCCTCCGGGTTGGTTGCCGGGTTGTCCATGTAGCGCTCGCCGTACATGATTTCGTACCATTTCCAGTCGATGACCGGGCCGCCGGCCACGCCCACCTTGAAGGTCTCCGGGTAGGTGGTCATGAGCGAGATGGTCATGAAGCCGCCGTAGCTCCAGCCGTGCACGCCAATCCGGCTTCCATCCACGTAGGGCAAGGTTTTGAGCCAATTGACGCCCACCATCTGGTCCTTCATTTCCTCCTGGCCGCAACGCCGGTTGATGGCTTTTTCAAAGGCGGCGCCGCGGTTCTCGGTGCCACGGTTGTCCTGCACATACACCAGGTAGCCTTTTTGCGCCATGAGCATCTCCCACATGCGGATTTGCCCCAGCCAGCTGTCCTGCACCATCTGGCTGTGCGGGCCGCCATAGACATAGAGGATAACGGGGTATTTTCTCTCCGGATTAAAGTCCTTGGGGTAGATGAGCCGATAATAGTTCTGGAACTGGCCGTCTGCGCTGGGAACGGTGCCCAGTTCCACCTGGCAGGAAGCATAGCCCACGAGCGGGTCCGTACCTTCGTACACCTTTTCGTTCACTTTCCCGTCCGTGGAGCGGCGATACACCTGATAGGGCGTAGAGGTGTTGGACCAGGCGTCCAGCAGCCACTTGCAGTCCGGGGTGAGCTGCACGTGATGCCAGCCGCGGCCGCTGGTGAGCTGCACGGGTTTGTGGAACTTGGCTTTCTGCACGGCCTTCTTTTTGGGCAGCTGGAGCTGCATCTTGTACAGGTGATTCTGCACAGGCGAATTTTCTGCCGATGTGTAATATACAAAGGTGCCGTCGTTGTCCACGTATTCAATATCGGCCTGGGCGGTGGGAAGCCGGCGGATGTTCCCCAGGGTATCCACCAGGTACAGGTTGCGGAAACCGTCCCGGTTGTCGGTCCGATAGATGTACAGGTCCGTGCGGCCTTTGACCGGCCAGATGGGGTCCAGGGGCTCCACCCAGGCGTCGTTGTCCTCCGTGAGGAGGGTGCGGACAAAGCCCCCGGTGGCGGCGCTATACTGGTTCAGTTTGGCGTGGTGCTGGCTGCGGTCCACCACCTGGGCGAAGAGGTATCGGGCGTCAGGACTCCAGGAAAGGTTGGTGATGTAATGTTCTGTGGTAAAGTCGTTTACCTCAAGATAGACCGTTTTACCGGTGGCAAAATCGTACACGCCCACGGCCACCTCTTCCGAGTCCATGCCGTTCATGGGGTACTTGATTTGTTTGAGCTCGCCGGTACGGGTGTCAATATCCAGCAGGGGAAACCAGGTCACCTTGTTCTGGTCTTTCCGGTAGAAGGCCACCTTGCTGCTGTCCGGGCTCATGTACCAGCCGGCGTCTATTCCGAACTCGTTCCGGCTCACCGTTTCACCATACACCAGGTTGGGGCCGTCGGAGGGGGCTATCACAAAGTTTTCCTCGCGCACGTTGTCCCTGGCAAAGAGGCTGCCGCGGTCCGTGAACAGGGTATAGCGCTCCTGGGCGGGTTCCTGGGGGTTATCGGCCAGGGTGCCATCGGCCTTTATGAACATGCGGGGGATGCGGGAATAGCCCACACCCTTGTAGATGGCTTCCTCCATGGTGAGGTCCTTGCCGCCGTGTGCGGGCTTGACGTCCAGCACGGTGTTCTGGGCAAACACCAAGGTACAGGCGAACAGCGCGCCTGCCAGGGTAAATAGTTTATTCATGGCCGATTACAGGAAAAGCGGACTCTCGTCCGGAACCGCATTCATGCTGGTCTCTTCCTCCACGGAATCCACGATGGCGCGTTCATAGCCGCGCCAGGGCAGGGTGCCCTTGTACTCTTTGTAGTGCACGGTGACGCGGAGGCCGGTCATGCGGATGAGTTTTTCCGCCACTTCCTTGTCGGCCACGGAGAATTTGAAATTCTTGGACTGGACGGTGCCGCTGGCGTTTTTGTTGCCGTAACCGGTGAGGATAATCTCGCCTTCGTAGGTCTTGAAGACGTAACCGGTGTAGGTGAGGGAATTGAGTTCGCCGGTTTTGGTGCCGTCGGAGAATACCCAGAAATACTTGAAATAACCAAAGCCGCAAAGGGCCAGCAGGATGACCAGGGTAATACCCAGCCCCGTGAAGCCTAAAATTTTACCAGGACGTGCCATAATTCATTCGTTTATTCTTACAAATATAATGAATATTTATTTGGGGGACAAATTCTGTCATCCCGTGGCCGTGGGATCTGTTATCCTACCGAGGCCGTGGGCTCTGCTGTCATACCGAGACCGCAGGTCGAGTGTATCTCATTCCTGGATTGGTCGCTAACTCTCAGTCCCACAGTGACTTCCGTATAATCCTCGGCTCCATTTGCGCCGAGGATTTTTAACATCCTGCTCTGTATCAACCACTTACCGACCAGCTGAATGGCCCGGAAAACCTGCGTGAGGGTTCCGTCGGTGGACCTTGGTGCAAAGATTTGCCCGGAAAACCTGCGTGAGGGTCCAGGTGGTGGACGTTGGTGCAAAGATTTTAGGGAAGGAAGAGGGTGTAGAGTTCGGCGGGGTCCAGGCCGTCGAAATAGTCGGAAACCGGGGCGCCCAAAATGGCGTCCGGGCGGGCTCCAATCAGTTTTTTTGCCAGTTCCGTGGCCGGTTTGTTGCCCAGGAAATCGCCTCCAAAAGTCACGCGCTCGAACACACCGTTTTTGAGGGTGTAGTCAACCTGCACCGTGCCGCAGGGGAACTTTTGGCTGTTGCGGAAGCTGGCCTGCGGCGAATGCCCCCAGTTCCAGGCCCAGGTGCGGAATTTTTGGTCCGCCATAAGGTCGATTTCCGCCCGTTGCAGCGGCGTGAGTGGCAGTTCCGGGCTGCCATCGGCAAGAATGTCTTGCAAGGCCTTCTGGAATTCCGCAAGTGTTTGCAATTGAGGAAGATAGTCTTTGAGGTTGGCCACGCGGCTGCGCACGGAGGCGATGCCTTTGGCGGCCAGCTTGCTGCCCGGAACGGCGAGCGCGTGGGTGAGTGTTTCCAAGTTTACGTCCCACATGAGGGTACCGTGGATCATCATGCGGTTTTTGCTCAGGCGTTTGGCGTAGCCCGAGCACTTGTGGCCATCGACCAGAATATCATTGCGGCCGGAAAGTTCCGCCGGAACACCCAGTTGCCGGAGCGTGCGGGCCATGAGGGAAAATTTGTCCTCCATTTCCGCGATGGGCCCGGCGATGCTGTAGTTCAGGTTGCCCAGGTCATGGTACACCGCACCACCGCCAGTTACCCGCCGTGCCAGGCTTATATTGTTGGTTTCCAGATACTTCACGTCCACCTCCGCGTACGGATTCTGGTTCAAGCCTACAATCACCGACGGGCGGTTCTGCCACAGACAAAACACTGTTTCCGTGAGTCCCTCCAGGAGAAACTCATCGTGCGCCATGTTCCACTGCGGCTCCGTGCAGGTATTCACCACATACTTCATGGCCCAAAGATACAAAAATTTGCGTGAAGGTCCACTCGATGGCCCATCCGGCACGTTTTCCGGGCAAATTCAGCTGGTCGGTAAGTGATTGATACAGAGTAGGATGCTAAAAATCCTCGGCGCAAATGGAGCCGAGGATTATACGGAAGTCATTGTGGGACTGAGAGTTAGCGACCAGTCCAGGTATGAGATACACTCGGCCCTGCAGGCCTCGGTATGACAAGAAAGGAGCCGGGCCTCGGTATGACAAGAAGGGAGCGGGCCTCGGCAGGACAGAAAGGGGCGGGCTCAGATAACCCCGCTGCCGAGCATTTCGGTGGCGGCGTACCAGACGGCGAACTGGCCGGGGGAGATGCCGCGCTGGGGGGCGTCGAAGAGGATATACAGGCCGCTCGGGCGCATGATTAGGGTGGCGCTCTGCAGGGGCTGGCGGTAGCGGATGCGTACGCGGTAGCGGCGCAACTCGCCTGGCTGCATCACAAGGTCCGGGCGAATCCAGTGAATCTCTTCCGGGGCCACGCGGAGGCAGAATCGGCTCAAACCCTTGTGGTGGTGGCCTTCGCCCACATAGACGCGGTTGGCGTCCGTGTCCGTGGCAATCACAAACACCGGTTCCGAATGGCCGCCGATGCCCAGGCCCTTCCGCTGGCCGATGGTATAGAACTGCGCGCCCTCGTGCCGCCCCACAATGCGGCCGCAGGGATTCTCCTTGTAGCGCGTTTTCTTGACATGGTGTTTCCCGGACCGATAGGTTTCCGTCTCAAACTGCAGGTCGTAGTGCAGGGGAGTGGCCAGGCGGGCCAGGTCTTCGTCCGATAAAGCGGAAATTGCCTCCTCCCGGAACGGACTCACGCCTAAGGGTTTACCGTCGCTGGTCAAAACCTTTTCTTCCGGTGCATAATGCACCGTGCGGTCCAGGGCCAGTCCCGGCTTCAGGAGCCCCGTCAGCGTCTCCTGCTGCCACGTGTACAACGGGTCCGTGGTGTAATACGGGTCCAGTACCTCCACTACATCGCCCTCCACGGAGGCCAGCTTTTGCTTCAGGAAAGTGGGCAGGTCCACCTTCCCCACAAAGCAGATGCCCTGCGAGTCCTTTTTCTCCGCGGAAGGGAGGTCCGCCTCCTTGGCAATGCGCCGCACTTCCGGCTTGGTAAGGTGGCCGATAGGAAACATCGCGTGGCTCAGCTGCTCCTGCGTGAGCTGGCACAGAAAGTAGGTCTGGTCCTTGTTGGGGTCCGCGCCTTCCAAAATCCGATAGATTTTGGAAGGCACAGCAACCGTTTCACGGACTGGGGGCCTAATCCCCCAGACCCCCTGTGTCGCTTCGCTCCGGGATTCCTCCGGGGCAACGGGAATCTCTTCCACCTGGCAGTAATGCCCGGTGGCCACGTAGTCTGCCCCATACTTGCGGGCAACGTCCCAGAAGGCGTCAAACTTGATTTCGCGGTTGCACAGTACGTCCGGATTGGGCGTGCGGCCCTTGGCGTACTCGTCGAACATATAGTCCACAACGCGCTGGCGGTACTGCTTGGACAAATCCACAAAATAGAAGGGAATGCCAATCTTGCGGGCCACCATCTCCGCCACAAAGCGGTCCTCCTCCCACTCGCAGTCCCCGTGGAGGGTGCTGTCCGCGTCGTGCCAGTTTTGCATGAACATGGCAAAGACGTCGTAGCCTTCCTGCTTGAGAAGGTACGCCGCCACCGAGGAATCCACGCCGCCGGAAAGGCCGACGCACACTTTTATTTTGCTCTTGTCCATACGGGCACAAAGTTACGCAAAAAATCCGTATCTTTGCCTTCCTATGGCGAGTTACCTGCAAATCGAGAACATTTCCAAGAGCTATGGCCCCAAGGTGCTGTTCAAAAACATCGGCTTCAATATCAATGAGGGCGATAAAGTGGCGCTCATCGCCCCCAACGGCACGGGGAAGACGTCGCTCCTGCGCATCCTGGCCGGTACCGATGCTTCCGATAGCGGCGGCAAGGTGCTCTTTCTCAAAGACATCCGCATCGCGTTCCTGGAGCAGGAATATGCCTATGACCCGGCTAAGAGCATCTTCCGGCAAATCATGGACAGCTCCCGGAAGTGGACGGAGCACCTGGACCCGGACCACCAGTGGCGGTATGAGCTGAGGGTGACGCAGCTCCTCACGCAGTTCGGCCTTACGGACCCGGAAAAGCCCATGCGGGACCTCTCCGGCGGGGAAGTGAAGCGCGTGGCCCTCACGCAAATGCTGGCAAGCGAGGCGGACTTCTACATCATGGACGAGCCCACCAACCACCTGGACACGGACGCCATCGAATTCCTGGAAAGCCACCTCAGGCACAGCCGCTGCACCCTGTTCATGGTCACGCACGACCGCTACTTCCTGGACCGCGTGTGCAACACGGTAATGGAAATGGACCGCGGCAGCATCTATATTTATAGGGGCGATTACATGAACTTCCTGGAAAAGCGCCAGGAACGCATCGACAATTATAATGCGGAAACGGAAAAGGTGCGCAATCTCTACCGGCGGGAGCTGGAATGGATGCACGCAAGCCCCTGCGCTCGCACCGGCAAGGCCAAATACCGCAAGCAGGCCTTCTGGGACATCAAGGAGCGGGCCGATGACAGCTATGTCCAGCAAAAGGTGGACCTCTCGGAAACCCAGGCCAAAAGCACCTACCTGGGCAACAAGGTCATCAACTGCAAGGACGTGAGCTTCTGGTGGGAGAACAAGTGCTACCTGAGCCATTTCACGTATAATTTCCAACGATACGAGCGTGTGGGCATCGTCGGGCGCAACGCCGCCGGCAAATCCACTTTCCTGAACCTCATCACGGGCGGATGGAAGCCGGAGCTGGGCGGCAGGCTGGAGGGCGTTATCGACCTGGGAGAATCCCTCCGGATTGGCTATTATCACCAAAGCGGCATGCAGTTCAAACCCGGCCAGACGGTGCTGGAAACCGTGAATGACACGCATCTTTTGAGCCGATTCCTCTTTCCGCACGACATGCTGCAGAACCCCGTGGAGCGGCTGTCAGGCGGGGAGCGCAGGCGGCTGTACCTGCTGACCATCCTTATGCAGCAGCCCAATTTCCTCATCCTGGACGAGCCTACCAACGACCTGGACATTGTCACGCTGGAAATCCTGGAGGAATACCTGCTGGAGTTCAAGGGCTCGCTCCTCATCGTGAGCCACGACCGCCATTTCCTGGACCGCCTGGTGGACCATCTGTTTGTATTTTGTGGCGATGGCGTGGTGAAGGACTTCGTGGGCAATTACACGGAGTACCGGACGTTCATCAAGGACTATGAGGCCGCGCAGAAGAAGAGAGATTCACTCGGCCCCAAGGGGCCTCGGAATGACAAGAATGTCATACCGGGCGCCTCTCCTGTCATACCGAGCGCCTCTTCTGTCATACCGAGCGAAGCGAGTGTATCTCCCAAAAAGCGTAAGCTGAGCTGGAAGGAGCAGCAGGAGCTGAAGGCGCTGGAGGAGCGGCTGCCGGCCCTGGAGGCGGAAAAATCGGCCCTGGAGGAGGCGCTGTCCAGTGGAACCCTGGATGCGACGGCGCTGCAGGAGGCATCGACCCGCTATGGTGCGTTGCAGGAGGAACTGGACGCCGCTGAGATGCGCTGGCTGGAATTGTCGGAGATTTAGTGCATTTTTTTGCTGGGAATTCGCGTAGTTTTGTTATCTTTGTGGATGCGGTTCAGGATGCCCGCATCATTTTAATTATTGAGAATTATGGCAAAAGAAGCAGAAGGCGCCTCGGTGAACGCCGCCAAGTTGAAGGCGCTCCAGGCAACAATCGACAAGATTGAGAAAGATTACGGTAAAGGCACCATCATGAAACTGGGAGACCAGCCCGAATGGGACGCTTCCCAGGTGATACCCAGCGGTTCCATTGCGCTGGATCATGCGCTGGGCATCGGCGGTTATCCCAAGGGCCGCATCATAGAGATTTACGGACCGGAGAGCTCCGGTAAAACCACGCTGGCCATCCATGCCATTGCGCAGGCGCAGAAGGCGGGCGGCATTGCGGCCATCATCGACGCAGAACATGCGTTCGACCGCACCTATGCCAAGGCGTTGGGCGTGGACCTGGACACCCTCCTCATTTCCCAGCCGGACAACGGCGAGCAGGCCCTTGAGATTGCGGACAATCTCATCCGCAGCGGTGCCGTGGACATAGTGGTCATCGACTCTGTAGCTGCACTTACCCCGCGCGCGGAAATTGAAGGCGAGATGGGGGACAACAAAGTTGGGCTGCAGGCCCGTCTGATGTCCCAGGCCCTGCGCAAACTCACGGCCAACATCTCCAAAACCAACACCTGCTGCATCTTCATCAACCAGCTGCGTGAGAAGATTGGCATCATGTTCGGCAATCCGGAAACCACTACCGGCGGCAACGCCCTCAAGTTCTACGCTTCCGTCCGCCTGGACATTCGTCGTACCACCCAGATTAAGGACGGGGACGATGCCCTGGGCAACCACGTGAAGGTGAAGGTGGTCAAGAACAAGATGGCGCCGCCGTTCAAGAAGGCCGAGTTTGACATCGTGTTCGGGGAAGGCATTTCCCGCAGCGGAGAAATTGTGGACCTGGGCGTGGAGCTGGGCATTATCCAGAAGTCCGGTTCCTGGTTCAGCTACAACGACAGCAAACTGGCCCAGGGCCGTGAAGCCGTGAAAAATCTCATGCAGGACAATCCGGAGCTGGCCGAGGAAATCGAAGCCCGCATCCGCGAGGCCATGGCCAAAGTGGAGGACTAAACATCCGGCCGGTGGACCTTGGCGTAAAGAGAGGTGCGGTTAACTGGTGAATCCTGTTCCCTAGAGCTGGATGGAACCCAAAAAACCTCCGGCGGCAAACCGGAGGTTGAGATTCTGCGTTGAAAGCGCCTTATTCATTGTCTTCTTTAATGGCTTTCTGATAGCATTCACGGCAAAGGGGTTCATACGTGTCTTTCTCGCCAAGAACCACCAGCTTCTTGCTGGCGGAAAGGCGGTGGGAGTGATTGGCCAGGGAACCGCAGTTTACGCAGATGGCGTGCACCTTCTGTACATCTTCCGCGATGGCCATGAGCCCGGGCATCGGCCCGAAAGGTTTGCCCAGGTAGTCCGTATCCAGTCCGGCGATGATGACGCGCACGCCGCGATTGGCAAGCTGTTGCACTACGTCGATGATGCTGTCGTCAAAGAACTGGGCCTCGTCAATGCCAACCACCTGAACGTCAGGGTCTATCTGCAGCATACGGGCAGGCGTTTTGATGGGTGTGCAAGATATGGAGTGGGAGTCGTGCGAAACCACGTCCAGATCTGAATAACGCTTGTCTATAGTGGGCTTGAAAGTGGCTATTTTCTGATGCGCGAACTGGGCGCGTTTGAGTCTTCTGATGAGCTCTTCCGTTTTTCCGGAGAACATAGAACCGCAAATAACCTCAATGCAGCCCGATTTTTTTGTGTTTTCCAAAAACATTTCCTTACCTTTGTTTTGTGATTATCGCTTATGCAAAGATAACACTTATTGGAAAAAAGTCAAATAGTTTATGGCCGGAATCCTTTACATTGTTCCCACGCCCGTCGGCAATCTGGAAGACATGACCCTGCGCGCCATTCGTGTGCTCAAGGAGGCGGACCTCATCTTGGCAGAAGACACCCGCACCACGTCCGTGCTGCTCAGGCATTATGACATCCATCGGCCTCTCCAGAGTCACCATAAATACAATGAGCATCAGACGGTTGTATTGGTGAAAGAGCGCATCCTGGGCGGGCTCAACGTGGCGCTGGTCTCGGACGCCGGTACGCCCGGCATCTCGGATCCCGGCTTCCTGCTGGCGCGTACCTGTGCCGATGAAGGCATTGAGGTCCAGACACTTCCGGGTGCTACGGCTTGCATCCCGGCCGTCGTTTCCAGCGGCCTCCCGTGCGACCGTTTTGTCTTCGAAGGCTTCCTGCCGCAGAAGAAAGGGCGGCAAACCCTGCTGCAATCTTTGGCGGAAGAAACCCGGACCATGGTTTTTTACGAATCACCGTACCGATTGGTGAAGACGCTGGAACAATTTATGCAGTACTTCGGGGAAGATCGTCGCTGCTCCGTGGCGCGGGAAATTTCCAAGCTGCACGAGGAGCATAAGCGGGGCACGCTGGCAGAAGTGGCGGCGTGGTTCCGCGAGCACGAGCCAAAAGGTGAAATTGTGATTGTAGTAGCCGGCGCCCAGCCGGTCAAACCCAGTAAACAGAAGCGCTATGGAAGAGGGGAAGAAGAAACGGAGCAAGCTTAACGGCAGCTTTGTGACGGGCGCCATCGCCCTGGTTTTCCTTATCATTGGCTATGAGGTGGCTTTGTTTGTACACAAGGCCGCTGTAACACGCATTGCCGCCAACCGGGACAGGCCGGATACGGTGTATGTGTATGAGATGCCCGGTCAAGCCGGGCATGACGGGAAGCGGCAAGCCGGGCTTGACGCCCCCGACCCGATCGGGGGGCTTGGCAAGAGCCGTACCACCGAGCGGCACAACGCGCCGCACTCCACCGCCGTGAAGGAAGTGCGCTCCAAGCTGCCCCGGCAGGTGGAGAGCTTCCGCTTCAACCCCAACACCGTCTCGGTGGAGGACCTCCAGCGGCTGGGTTTCTCGGAAAAGCAGGCGCAATCCATTGAAAATTATAGGCTTAAAGGTGGCCGATTCCGCCGTCCCGCAGACTTTGCCAAAAGCTATGTGGTGGCGGACAGCGTGTTTGCCCGTCTGGAACCGTACATCGACATTCCCCGTATAGACATTAACAAGGCGGACAGCGTGGCGCTGCTGGACCTGCCGGGCATCGGACCGTATTTTGCGGGGAAGATGGTGCAGTACCGCACGCGGCTGGGCGGATATTCCAGCCCGGAGCAGCTCATGGAAATCTATCACTTCGACGCGGAAAAATACGCCGGCCTGGCGGACCTGATTACCTGCTCCGAGGCCCCCGGTTTCGCTCTTTGGACGCTTCCGGAAGCCGATTTGGCCCAGCATCCGCACATCTCCCGCAGTGAGGCGCACGGCATTGTCCTCTTCCGGACCCACCATGCCCCCGCCGATTGCACCGTGGAGGCGCTGCTGAAAGCCCGCGTCCTCTCCCCGGACCACGCCGCCGCCCTTTCTCGCTGCCGGATTCTCCCAGCCGAATAATGCGCTTCTGATGAAGCGGAACCGCCCCTCCTCATTCCTAATACTGCTGGTAGCTGGTTGATTTTTCGCCAGTTAACCGCACTGCGCCTTGCGTGAGGGTCCATTGCCTGGACCCTCAGGGAGGTTTTGGGCAGCAAGGGGAGGGGCCATCGGGGGGCATAGGAGGAGAATAGGGGGTTGATTTTTAGGCGAGATATTTTTATCTTTGTAGGATATGAAAGAACGACTATTGGGAAAGACGCCAGAGGAGCTGAAGGTCATAGCGCTGGAAGCGGGCTTGCCGGGGTTTGCCGGGAAGCAGATGGCGCAGTGGCTGTACCAGAAACGGGTGCGGAGCATAGAGGAGATGACCAACCTGTCCAAGCAGGGCAGGGAAGCCCTGGCCCAGCGGTACGAGGTGGGCATGGTGCTGCCTGTGGACGTGCAGACGTCCAAGGACGGTACCCGGAAGTACCTCTTCCCGGTGACTATTGTTCGCGACAATGGAGCGGAGCGACGCAGGGGGTCTGGGGGATTCGGCCCCCAGTCGGTCGAAGACCTTTCATCGACGAATGCGCTAGCGTTCGTCGAGGCGGTGATGATCCCCGACCAGGAGCGGAAAACCCTGTGCGTGAGCTCCCAGGCGGGGTGCAAGATGGGCTGCAAGTTCTGCATGACCGGCCGGCAGGGCTTTCACGGCAACCTGGATGCCGCGGATATCCTGAGCCAGTTCTTTGCCATCGAAGAGGCCGCGGACCTTACCAATACCGTTTTCATGGGCATGGGCGAACCCCTGGACAACTGGGACAACGTGAAGCGTGTCATTGACATCCTCACCGCGCCCTGGGGCCTTGCCTGGAGTCCCAAACGCATAACGCTGAGCACTATCGGCGTTTTACCTAAACTAAAACAATATTTGGACGAGTGCAAATGCCACCTGGCCGTAAGCCTGCACAACCCCTTTCCGGAAGAGCGGGTAGAACTCATGCCCGTGCAAAAGGCCTGGTCCGTGACGGAAGTGGTACGCCTCATCAGGCAGTACGACTTCACCGGCCAGCGCCGCGTAAGTTTTGAATACACGGTCTTTAAAGGCTGGAACGATACCCCGCGCCACGCGGACGGCCTCCTGAAACTCCTGCGCGGCCTGGAATGCCGGGTGAACCTGATTCGTTTCCATTCCATCCCCGATTTTCCATACACCACGGCCTCGCCGGAGGCGATGGAAGCGTTCCGCAGCCGCCTGGAAAAAGGCGGCGTCACCGCCACCATCCGCGCCTCCCGGGGGGAAGATATTTTTGCCGCCTGCGGCCTTCTGGCCGGAAAACACAACCTGACATGAAAAAATGCATCCTCATACTCACCGCCCTCCTGGCCGCGCTGACTGCCCTGGCTCAGACTGCCACGGAGCCGCTGTCTTCCACCTTCGGCCTGGACGAGAAAGATGCCGAGGCGGTCCGTGCCATCCGCTACCGGATGGCGAAAATCCGCAAGAAGCGCCCAACGGTTGCGCTGGTCTTGTCCGGCGGCGGAGCCAAGGGAGCTGCCGCGGTGGGCGTGCTCAAGTATCTGGAACAGTACGATTTTCCGGTGGATATGGTGGTGGGAACCAGTATCGGCGGCATGGTGGGGGCCATGTACGCTCTGGGCTATGACGCGGACTACCTGGATTCCCTGTTCATGAACATGGACTGGAGCGTTGCGCTGAGCGACAAAGTGGACCGCAAATACGTCCCGTATTCCCGCATCCGCTACAAGGAGAAATACATGTTGTCGTTCCCCTTTTATTATAGGGCCGACGACTACAAAAACTTCATTCAGGGCGATATGCCCTTCGCCGCCGGCAGCAACCGCCAGCTCCGTCTGGGCGCCGGAAAAGAGGGGGACGACATGAGCTCGCTCGCCCGGAACAGCCTCCTGGGCAGCCTGCCTTCGGGCTTTGTCTTCGGCCAGAATGTAAACCAGCTAATCACTTCCCGCACAGTTGGTTATAGCGATTCCACGGACTTTTTCAAGTTCCCCATCCCCTTTGCCTGCGTGGCTACGGATATCGCTTCCGGGCGCGCCAAAATCTGGCACGAGGGTTCCATCAACCTGGCCATACGTTCCACCATGTCCATCCCGGGCCTTTTCGCCCCCGTGCGTACAGGCGGTATGGTGCTGGTGGACGGCGGCATGCGCAACAATTTCCCCGTGAACATTGCGCGGCAGATGGGTGCGGACATCATCATCGGCGTGGACCTTTCCGGTGACAACGCTGGCGCGGAGGACATCCAGAACCTGGCCGACATCATCATGTCCACCATGAACCTCTTTGACGATGATGCCTTCAACCAGAACATCAAGAATGCCGACATCCGCATCCATCCGGACCTGGCGGGATACAACATGCTCAGTTTCAACAGGACGGCCGTGGATACCATGTACAACCGGGGATACAGGGCGGCGGAAGCCCTGAAACCGCAATTCGAGGCCATCCGTCACCGTCTGGGCACGGCCAAGCGCAAACTGAACGCCCGACCGGCCATGGATCTGGCCAGCCGCCCCGTGCTTATCGGGGACATCGACATTGTGGGCGTAGATGAACGGGAAGCGGAATACATCCGTTCCAAAATGAAGGTGAAAGCCGGCACGGAGGCATCCAAAAGCCAGATAGAGGACGATATCGCCGCCATCTTCGGCAAGGGTGCATACGACTATGTGACCTACGAGCTGCGCGGAAAGCAGGAGCCTTACCGCCTGCGCGTGTTGTGCAAGCGCGGCCCCATGCACCAGATTGGCCTGGGCGCACGCATGGACACGCAGGATATTGTATCCTTGCTGCTGAACGTGGGCCTGAACACCCATGCCATGAACGGCTCCTCCCTGGACATGACCGCCCGTATCAGCATCAATCCGTATGTGGATGTGCTGTATGCCTACAATGCACCCAATTTCTCCACGTTCAATCTCAGGGCCGATGCCCGCTACCTGAGCCGGAGTACCTTCCTGGCGGGAACGAACATCTTCAATATCCAGCTGTTCAACAGCAACCAGGAAGTTTACTTCTCCAACATGCACTGGTCGGCCTTTGACGTGAAACTGGGCCTGAAGAACAATTTTACCAAAATCTTCAATGTGCTCTCCGACGGCAATCCATCGGCGGTATATGAACTTACCGGCGGCTCCGTCCTGGACTATGCCGGGCTGGTGCTGGACGGGCGCATGGAAACCATGGACGACGGCTATTTCCCCACCAAGGGTATATCGACAGGTATCCATGCCGACGTCATTTCCGATGTTCGCCAGTGGGGAGGCGGGAAGTTCCCGGTGAACATCATAGCCGCCATCGATGGAAAATTCCCGGTGAGCTTTGGCCGTTTCACGCTTATGCCGCAATACAATTTCCGTGTCATCTTCGGCCCTCAGTCACCGGTGCTGTACGCCAATATGATAGGCGGGGATTTCCCGGGCCGATACCTGGAGCAGCAAATACCCTTTGTGGGCATCAATCATGCATATGTTGTGCATAACCAATTGGCACTCTTGCGTTTGGATGCCCGTTTCCGCCTATGGAAGAACCACTACGTCTCCCTCATGGGCAATGGTGGCTATAGCTTCGAGGCCTTCGACAAGCGCATAGCGGAAGGCACCTGGCTGGGCGGCGTGGGCATGGGCTATGCGTACAACTCCATTGTGGGCCCGCTCAAGGCCACGCTCCATTGGTCCAACCTCACCAACACCGTGGGCTTCTACCTGTCCCTGGGCTATAATTTTTAATGCCGATGGAAACCGCCGCCGTTCTCTCCCGTTTGCAGAAGCAGTGCTCCAAGGCGGAGTATTGCCGCTCCGACATGTACCGCAAGGCGCTCAAGGCGCTGGAGGGTGATGCGGAGGCCGCCGCCCGGGTGGTGGCTGCGCTGGTGGAGGAACGCTATGTGGACGACGCCCGCTTCGCCTCCGCCTTCGCGCGGGAAAAAGCCGCCCTGCAGGGCTGGGGCCCGGTGAAAATCCGCTTCCAGCTGCGTGCAAAGGGCGTTTCTGAGGCCGATATTGCCGCCGGGCTGGCGGAAGTGGAACCTGCCGCCGCCTCGGATAAGCTCGGGCGGGTGCTCGCTGCCAAGGCCCGCTCCCTGGAAGGGGACCCGCAGCGCAAACTGAAACTCCTGAAATTCGGACTCTCCCGCGGCTACGAATATGACGCCGTGGAGGCTGCCTTAAAAGCTCTCCTATGAAACGCCTCCTTGTCCTTGTGGCCCTTGTGGCCGCTTTTACCGCCAACGCCCAGCCTTACACCAATCCCGTTCTGCACCTGGATTATTCCGACCCGGACGTGTGCCGGGTAGGGGACCGCTATTACATGACGGCATCGTCCTTCAGCTGTTTTCCGGGACTGCCCATCCTGGAGTCGGAGGACTTGGTGCATTGGGAGTTGACGGGCGCAGCGCTGCTCTCCTACGATCCGGCTTTCCGCGATGGCGTGGAGCATGGCAACGGCGTGTGGGCGCCCGCCTGGAGTACTTCTCCTTCCTGGACGCTCCCAAAGGCACGGCGGAGGAGGTGAGTGTTCTGACCACCCTTCCATATACCCTGCAGGAACCGGACTTCCCGTATGCTTCCGGCAATGTTCCGGATGCTGTATGCCATGTCTGGAAAAACGATGGTGGCTGGGTGGATGTGCAGGACCTCAAGATTCAGTAATCCTCCACGTTGTAGCGTGTGAGGAGATCCATGTGCATGTGATTGTCAGTCGTTTCCGGCTTTCTGTGGAATACAATGAATTCCGCGAGGGTGTGGATGGCGTTCTGTACCTGCTGGTCCGGATGCTGGGCAATGAGCATGCTTACAATCCCTTTCCGCAGACCGTCAATGTTGGCTTTCAGGTTGTCAAAGCCGATAACCCGCATGCCCGGGATGGGATTGCGCTCCAGGAAGGGGACGATGAGGTGGACGCGGGAGTTGAACGTAACAATATGACGGACGCCCGGAAAATTGATAAAAAAGGCAGACAGCGTCTGGTCTGTCGCCATCGGGTCCGTCGGGTTCACGAAGAGGGTTCTCAGCGTGCACTGCGGATTGTGTTCCCGGATGTAGGCCTGGAATCCGGCTCTTCTTTCGATGGTAGGGTCCGAGGAACGTTCCTTGTCCCGCATGACACGCACCACCAGCACCTCCTTCACGGGATTTCCTTGCAGGAGCATGTCGGCACATAGATACCCGCTTTTGTAGGCCGGAATGCCGTAAAAGGCCAGGTAACCGGCAGGGTCGGCCAGTTTGGTGTCCACGAACACGTACGGGATGTTGCGGGCGCTGAGTTCCTGTGCAAACACTTGCGTCTCAAATTGGAACATGGGGGCGATGACTACGCCGGCGGGCTTGCTTTCCAGCACCTGGGTGCAGGTTTCGCGGAAGGAGTCTGCGCTGACCTCGTCGTAGGTGAAAAGCCGGGTGGAGATGCCCACCTGTTTTTCTTCCGCTTCCGCTTTCCTGATTCCGCTCATGGCCAGCTCCCAGTAGGCCCCCTCCTCCGGACGGGGGAGCAGGACGGCGATGCAGCCTTTGTCCTTCCCGGTCAAAAGGGAAGCGTAAATATTGGGTTCATATCCCATTTCACTGATGCAGGCCATGACTTTCTCATAGCTCTTCCGGGAAACTTCGCCGCGGTTGTGCAGTACGCGGTCCACCGTGCCTTTGGAAAGGCCGGTGAGGCGGGCAATGTCGTTGATGGTCACTTTCTCCATGATGCAGCAAAGGTACGAATATTTTTCGATGCCTGTAACCTGTTGATAACTTCTGTTGAAAAATTTCCGTGCGCGGTAACGGAAAATCAAATAAACATGTATATTTACAGGACCATTTAATTGAAAATTAAAAGCTAATGACTGCATCTGTCCTGAGTAGAACACTCGCAATCACCCTTCTGGCAGCCTCCTGCTGCGCCCAGACGGAAAACACCGTGTATGAAGGCGTACCCTTTGAGATGCCCCGTATCCAGCTTCCTTCCATCCCGCAGCGCAGCGTATGCCTGACGGATTTTGACGCAGTGGGGGACGGCGTAACGCTGAATACGGAAGCCTTTGCCAAGGCCATCGACCAGCTGGCCCGGCAGGGGAGCGGCGTCACCGCCGTGGGCATGGGTTCCAAGCTTTTCCCTAAGGAAGTGGTGAAAGCAGGGGACTGGAAGTCCATCTCCGAGCTTTGCGCCAAGTCCCTCGCCTGGTTTAAAAAATAATTCGTATCTTTGCAGCTCCCGAGGCTTCGCTGAAATGCGAGTCGTGCGCTCTGCGGAGCGCCGCGGGGATGTATAACTGGTAGGGCGATCTGTCGCGGGGCGTTAGCCCTGAGGAAAGTCCGCACAGGGAAGGGCACCCGGCTGTGGAAAGCACAGTAGGGAGTAATCTTTAAGCAGCGTAACAGAAAACAACCGCCGGAGTTTTTCTTTTTTTTCTCCGGTAAGGGTGAAAACGCGGGGTAAGAGCCCACGACGTTGCAAGGCGACTTGCAGCGGGTACGCTGCCCGGGCCTGCAAGACCAAATATACCGGCAGCCAAGGGCTGCCCGCCTGATGCCGGGGGGTAGGTTGCGAAGATAAATGACAGATTCAAAAACAGAAAGCGGCTTACGGCCCTGCCAAGTTTAAGGTCACCCCTCCGGGTGGCCTTTTTGTCATACCGAGCGAAGCGATTTTGTCATACCAAGCGAAGCGAGCGTATCGCGCCCGATTTTTCTTTTCGAAAAAAGAAAGTTATATTTGTAGGATGGAAACAACTAAAACAAATAATATATGGTAAAAGTAGATGTGAAAGGTTGCGAATCCTTTGTGAAGGAGGAACAATTCAACGCGTATGTACAGAAGGCCCTGGAGGCATTCGATGTGCTGGAAAGTGAAAAAGGCGCCGGAAACGACTTCCTGGGCTGGAAACACCTTCCCTCCCAGATTACGGACGGCCTCATCAACGACATGGAAGCCATCCGCGAAAGCTGGAGCAAGAAGGGCGTGGACCTGGTGATTGCCATCGGCATCGGCGGCAGCTACCTGGGCGCCAAGGCCGTTATCGAAGCCCTGAGCCACAGCTTCGCCAAGCAGCTCAAGCACAAGGATGCACCGGAAGTGGTGTTCGCCGGCAACAACCTGTCGGAAGAATACCTGGCGGAACTGATGGACCTTGCCAAAGAACGCAACGTGGCCTGCATCGTCATTTCCAAGAGCGGCACCACCACTGAGCCCGCCGTGGCTTTCCGCGTGGTGAAGCAGTACATTGAGAGCATTTACGGAAAGAAGGATGCTTCCGAGCGCATCGTCGCCATTACGGACGCGGAGCGCGGCGCCCTCAAGGTGCTCTCCCGTCAGGAAGGCTACAAGACCTTCATTGTCCCGGACAATGTGGGTGGCCGATTCAGCGTCCTCACCCCGGTGGGCCTCCTGCCCATCGCAGTCGCCGGTTTTAACATCAACGACCTGGTGGACGGTGCCAAGAAAGCGGAACGCGCCCTTTCCGTCAAGGAAGCCACCAACCCGGCCGTCGTTTATGCCGCCATGCGCAACCTCCTGTTCAAGGAGTGCGGCAAGAGCACGGAAATCCTGGTGAACTACAATCCCAAGCTCACCTATGTTTCCGAATGGTGGAAGCAGCTCTACGGTGAGTCCGAGGGCAAGGACGGCACCGGCATTTTCCCTGCCAGCGTAAACAATACGGCCGATCTTCACTCCATGGGCCAGTTTATCCAGGAAGGCACCCGCATCATGTTCGAGACCGTCCTGCATGTGGACAATGCCCGCCGCAGCGTGGTCATCGAGTCGGACAGCCAGAACCTGGACCAGCTCAACTACCTCTCCGGCAAGCATGTGGAGCACTGCAACCACATGGCGGAACTGGGCACGCGCCTGGCTCACATCGACGGCGGCGTTCCCCAGATTGAAGTGTCCATCGAGACCCTGGACGCCAAGCGCCTGGGTGAGCTCCTGTACTTCTTCGAGTTCGCCTGCGGCATCAGCGCCTACACCCTGGGCGTGAATCCGTTCAACCAGCCCGGCGTAGAGGCCTACAAGAAGAACATGTTCGCCCTGCTGGAGAAACCCGGCTACGAGGATGCCACCAAGGCCATCAAGGAGCGGCTGTAATCTCCGAGGTGTCCATAGGGGTACATGACACAGGCAGGGTATAAGCAAATAACGCTTTTTTGCTTATACCCTGCTTTTTTTGGACCGGTAATGGCGGCCAACTTGCAAAACCGCAAAAAAATCCGTACTTTTGTGTCCCGTATTTAACAAAATTCTCTAAGCACTATGAAATACGGGTTCGACAACGCAAAGTATTTAAAAATCCAATCGGAGCACATCAAACAGCGTATTGCTGCGTTTGGTGACAAATTGTACATGGAGTTCGGCGGTAAACTGTTCGACGACTACCATGCCAGCCGCGTGCTCCCGGGTTTTGAGCCGGACTCCAAGCTACAGATGCTCATGCAGCTCAAGGATGAGCTGGAAATGATCATCGTCATCAGTGCCTTAGATATCGAGAAAAACAAGATGCGGGCCGATCTGGGCATCACCTACGACATGGATGTCCTGCGCCTGAGGGACGAATTCATGGCCCGCGGCTTCAGCGTGAACAGCGTGGTCATCACGCATTTCAACGGGCAGGCGAGTGCGGAAGCCTACCGCAAGCGCCTGGAGAACATGGACATCAAGGTCTATTACCATTATACCATCGAGGGCTATCCCAACAACGTTTCGCTGATAGACTCGGACGAGGGCTTTGGCCGGAACGACTTCGTTCAAACCACGCGCCCGCTGGTGGTGGTGACAGCCCCCGGTCCCGGCAGCGGCAAAATGGCCGTTTGCCTGAGCCAGCTGTACCAGGAGAACAAGCGCGGCGTCAAGGCCGGCTACGCCAAGTTCGAGACTTTCCCGGTGTGGAGCCTCTCGCTCACGCACCCCGTGAACATTGCCTATGAAGCGGCCACGGCGGACCTGGAGGACGTGAACATGATCGACCCGTTCCACCTGGATGCGTATGGCGTCACGGCGGTCAATTACAACCGGGACATTGAGATTTTCCCGGTCATGAACGCCCTCTTCGAGGATATTTACGGGGAAGCGCCGTACAAATCGCCCACGGACATGGGCGTGAACATGATTGGTTCCTGCATCAGTGACGACCAGGTGTGCCGCGAAGCCTCCAAACAGGAAATCATCCGCCGTTACTTTGCCGGCCTTTGCAATCTGGCCGATGGCAAATGCACGGAGAACGAGGTGAACAAGCTGTCGCTGCTCCTGAAACGGGCCAAGCTCACCGTGAACGACCGCCAATGCGTGGTGGCTGCCCGCGAGCGGCTGGAAAAGGCGCAGAAGGCTACGGCTGCCATGGAACTGGAAGACGGCACCATCCTCACCGGAGAAACCAGCCCGCTGCTGGGCCCCAGCGCCGCCTTGCTGCTCAACGCCATCAAGCACCTGGCCGGGATTGCCCATAACGTGAAACTGATTCCGCAGACCATGATTCAGCCCATCCAGAAGCTGAAGGTGGATTACCTGCACGGACACAACCCGCGCCTGCATACGGACGAGGTCCTGGTGGCCATCTCCATGATGGGCCGGCTGGACGAGAACTGCCGCCTGGCCTTGGAGCAGCTGCCCAACCTCAAGGGGGCACAGGTGCACTCCACCGTGATGCTCAGCGAGGTGGACCGCAAAACCTGGAACAAGCTGGGAATCGGCCTTACATGCGATCCGGTGCGTAAAATCAAGAAAGTATGAGACGATGGCTCCTCATAACGGCCGTATTGCTCGCCGGTGCCTGCTCCCGGGCGCAGGTGAAGCAGTACGGTGTAAAAGTGGTGAAGGAGTATCCGCACCGCACGGATGCCTATACCCAGGGGCTGTTCTTCCATGACGGAACGCTGTGGGAAACCACCGGCCAGTATGGAGAAAGTTCCATCCGTACGGTGGACCTGGCTACCGGCGAGCCCAAGGACCTGAAGAAACTTAACAGCAAGTATTTCGGGGAGGGCTCCGTGATCCTGGACGGCGTGCTGTACGTCCTCACCTGGACCAACAAGGTGGCTTTTAAGTACGATGCCGCCAGCATCACGTACCGGCAGACGCTCCGCTACCCGCGGGAAGGCTGGGGCCTCACTACGGACGGCCGGCAGCTCATCGCCAGCGACGGCAGCGCCAACCTGTACTTCCTGGACAAGGACCTGAAACTGGTCAAACGCCTGCCGGTGACCATGAACGGCCGTCCGCTCCGCTACCTGAACGAACTGGAGTGGATAGACGGCAAGGTATGGGCCAATGTTTACACCACCGACACCATCGTCATCATCAATCCTGCCGACGGCAAGGTGGAGGCCGCCATTGACTGCACCGGTCTGCTGCCTGCCAAACTGCGCGGGCGCGAGACGGATGTACTGAACGGCATTGCGCGCGATGCGGAAGGCCGCATTTACCTGACTGGAAAAAACTGGCCCCGCCTGTACCAGGTGGAGCTGGTGCGTAAATAATAATTACATAATGGGGTATCGGCCCTAAAGGCCGGTTGAGAAAATACCCACAAAACTTGATACGGTTCATACCGTCGTAAGGATTATGAAAAAAACAATGCTTTTTGCAGCACTGTGCGTGCTGCCTTTCTGCGCCGCTGCGCAGGAACGTCTGGACTCCGTGGTGGTATCGGCCTCCCGCGCCGGAAAAGAAACGCCCGTAACGTATGACATGGTAGGGAAGGAGGAACTTAGGCAGAGCAATCCATCCGCTTCCTTGCCCATGGCCCTGAATCTGCTGCCCTCCGTGGTAACTTATAACGAAGGTGGTACGGGGCTGGGGAATTCGGCCATGACCATCCGGGGCAGCAAGGGCTCGCAAATCAACGTGACGCTCAACGGCATCACCCTGAACGATGCCGAGTCGCAGGAGGTGTTCTGGGTGAACATCCCGGCGCTCACCAGCCTCATTTCCGGCGTGCAGGTGCAACGTGGTCTGGGAACGTCTGCCAGCGGTCCCGGCGCCTTCGGGGCCAGCATCAACATGAACACGGCCTTCGTGCGTCCGGCGCCCAGCGCTACCGTGGAGTTCAGCGGCGGCTCCTTCGGCACGTTCATGACGTCTGCGGCTGTATCGTCCGGAAAACTGCCCAGCGGGCTGTATTTTGACCTGGCCTGGAACGTGGGGCTCACCGACGGCTACATCCGCAACGCCTTTGTACAATCGACCTCGCTCTTTGCCGTTGTGGGATGGCTGCGCGGGGCCAACTCCTTGCGTTTCACCTATTTGCTGGGCGGTCAGCGGAGCGGCATTACCTGGGATGGCATTGACCTGGAGCAATACTACAAGGACCGCCGCTACAACGGGGCGGGGGAATACATTGACGATAACGGGAATGTGCAATACTATCCCAACCAGACGGACAATTACGCCCAGCATCACCTGCAGCTGAACTATACGCATCAGTTCGGGGCGCATCTTACCTGGGTGAATACGGTGAATTATACCCGGGGCGACGGCTATGACGAGTACTATAAAATGAACCGCAAGTTCCTGAGCTTCGGTTTCCCGCTCAGCGGCCGCTCGGACATGATTTACCAGAAGAAGATGGACAACGACCTGTGGGTGGCTGCCAGCAGCCTGCGCTACCGTTCGCAGGTGCTGGACGTTACCGGCGGCGTGAACCTGTCCTGGTACCGCGGCGGCCACTGGGGCGAAGTGCTCTGGGCCAAGCAGGCGCCGGATTACCCGTACGGCACGCTGGACTGGTACAGCAATACCGGCCGGAAACAGGAACAGAGCGTATTTGTGAGGGCCGAATACCATCCGCTCCGCTGGCTTACGGCCTATGCAGACCTTCAGTATCGCGGCATCGGCTACACGCTCATCGGGGCCGATGACGACTGGCTGGAGTACGGCGCGGTGCCGGAAGACCGCCTGAACTATGCCAAGCGCTGGAATTTCTTTAATCCGCGGGCCGGTGTCACCGCTGCCTGGAACGCGCACAAGGTCTATGGTTCCGCGGCCTGGGGGCACCGTGAGCCTGGGAGGGGAGATATTAAAGAAAATGTAAAAGGAGCCCCTACTTCCATAGAACCGGAGAAGATGCTGGATGTGGAATTGGGTTATGCCTATAGCGGCAGGCATTTCCAGGTATCGGCCAATATTTATCTGATGGAGTATTGGGACATGCTCTTGGAGACGGGCCGGCTCTCGTCTTCCGGCTATGCCATCAAGGAGAACGTACCGCGTTCCTGGCGACGGGGTATCGAGCTTTGTGCGGCCTGGGAACCGCTTTCCTGGCTTCGGGTGGACGGCAACGCAACCCTCTCCATGAATCAGATTGCCGACTATACCTCTTATGTCCCTTATGCCGATTATTCGGCCTTGCATGAGGTGCGGTACGGACGGACCACCATGCTCATGTCTCCGTCGATGATAGCCATGGCACGCGCCAGTTTCCTTCCTTGGAAGGGAGGGCGTATCTCTTTGGACGCCAAGTATATAGGGAAACAGTATATAGACAATTCCATGCGGGAAGAGATGGCCGTACCTGCCTATTGGACCGCCAACCTGCAGGCCGGACACCAGTTCAAAGTTCCGTTCGGATTCATCGATTTGTCGCTCTATGTCAATAATTTACTGAACCGTATGTACTACGCTGCCGGCTGGCGCTGGGAGAGCTACAATCCTGCTTCTGACCGCATAGAATCGGGAATTGGGGTTTATCCGCAGGCCCCTTGTAATTTTATGGTGAAGTTGCGTTTTAGTTTTTAAAAAAATTTATTTATCAAAGAAAAGTTTAAAAAATTTTGCAGTTAAAAAAACTTTGTTTAACTTTGCATCAGCAAAAGAGGATGAATACCCCCTGTTGCAGGCGATCAACGCATCTTCTAACCAACTAATTAACCTTCTTCTTTTTAAGGTAAGAATACACTACTAACTAACCAAGTAAAGGGCTTGCAGTGATGTAAGCCCTTTATTGCATCTGTAGCTTGCGAAATTTTTGTAATTTTGCAGGGTAAAGTTTGTAAATATGCTAAGAATTGACATTATAAGCGTGGTTCCGGAGCTGCTGGAAAGCCCGCTGGGCCATTCCATTCCCGCCCGGGCCGTCAAGAAAGGCCTGGCGGAAATCCATATCCACGACTTGCGTAAATATGGTCTGGGCAGCCGCCAGACCGTGGACGACTATTCCTACGGCGGGGATGCCGGCATGGTGATGATGGTGGAACCGGTGTTCAACTGTATCAGGGACCTCAAGGCGGAGCGGGACTACGACGAAGTCATCTACATGGCCCCGGACGGTGAAATCCTCACACAGGGCATCGCCAACGAGCTTTCCCTGAAGGGCAACCTCATCATCCTGTGCGGCCATTACAAGGGCATCGACGAGCGCATCCGCACGCACCTGGTCACCCGCGAAATCTCCGTGGGCGACTTCGTGGTGAGCGGGGGAGAGATTCCGGCCGCCCTGCTGGCGGACAGCATCATCCGTCTGCTGCCCGGCGTGCTCACCGACGAGACATCGGCTTTAAGCGACTCTTTTCAGGACGGCCTGGTGTCGCCGCCGGTATATACGCGGCCGGCAGAATTCAACGGCTGGAAGGTGCCTGACGTGCTTCTGAGCGGGAATCCCAAACTCATTCAGGCCTGGCAGGACGAGCAAGCCCTTGCGCGTACGCGGGAGCGTCGCCCGGGCATGTTGGAAAAGTGATGGATTATCATTACATTTGTAAGTTAATATTAAACGTTTATACTCATGAGTGAAGAAATTAAGCCTGTGGCAACGGAAGAACCCGCAGATGTAGCAAAAGTGGAACAGGAAGCCCCCGTGGTGGAGCAGGAAACGCCTGTAGTGGTAAACTACGCAGAGAAAAATCTGGCAGAGCTTACGGAGCTGTTCCAGCAATTGACAGAAAGTGAAGACCGCATGAAGCGGTCCAAGGAGGCCGATGCCATCAAAAGTGCCTTCTATAAACGCCTTTCCAAGGATAAGGCGGAAGCCGGCGAAGACGCCACCGTGGAAGAGCCGGATGAAAACACGCCCGTGGAAGAATCCACCGTTCCGCTGCAGAGCGGCCCTGTGAGCCCCTTTGCCGCCATCGAAGCCGGTTTCAAGGCGCTTTATGTGGCCTATAAGAAGGAAAGGGCAGAATATAACAAGCAGCTGGATGCCGAGCGTGAAGAGAACCTGGCCAAGAAGCAGGCCATTATCGAGGAACTCAAGGTGCTGGTGGAGGAACCCGGTGAAATGAAGGATGCCTTCCCGCATTTCCGCGACATCCAGAACCGCTGGCGGGAGACCGGCCCGGTGCCGCAGCAGAACTTCCGCGACGTGAACGATACCTATCAGCTCTACGTAACCAAGTTCTATGACTTGGTGGATATCAACCGGGAGTTGCGGGACCTGGATTTCAAGAAAAACCTGGAAGCCAAAACCGCCTATTGTGAATCGGCGGAAGCGCTGGCCCAGGAGGAGGATGTAGTGGAGGCCTTCAAGGAGCTCCAGAAACTGCACGAGCAGTGGAAAGACCTGGGCCCTGTGGCCAAGGAATTCCGTGAGAAAATCTGGGAGCGTTTCCGTGCCGCCACCTCCATCATCAACAAGCGTTACCAGGCCCACTTCGAAGGGCTCAAGGCCCAGCAGGCGGAGAACCTTGTCAAGAAAGAGGCTCTTTGCGAGAAAGTGGAAGCTATTGCATCACAGGATATTACATCGTCAAGTGAATGGAATGCTTTAAGTAAGGAAATTGAGAAGATTCAGGCCGAATGGCGGAGTATCGGCTTTGCTACCCGTAAGGAAAACCAGAAGATATATGAGCGTTTCCGTGCCGCCTGTGACAAGTTTTTCGAGCGCAAGCGCGCCTCGTTCTCGGAGTTCAAGGATTCCATGAACGAGAACCTGGCCAGGAAGATGGCCATCATCGAGGAGGCCGAATCCCTGAAGGACAGCACCGAGTGGAAGGCTACCAGTGACCGTCTCATCGAACTGCAAAAGCAGTGGAAGGAGATTGGCGCCGTGCCCCGTAAGAAGAGCGAGCAAATCTGGAAGCGTTTCCGCGCAGCCTGCGACGCTTTCTTCACCGCCCGCGACAACCGTCCCGCCGGACCGGACAACCTGGGCGGCAACCTGGCTGCCAAGAAGGCGCTTATTGCAGAAATCCAAGCCTATCTGCCGGATGCAGAGAAGGATGCGGAGGCCCGCAAGGCCTTCGAGGAACGCTGGAAAGCCATCGGCTTTGTTCCTTTTAAGGAAAAAGATGCCATCCAGGCCGCCTACCGTGAGGCCATGGAGGAGAAATTCCCCGGTTTTGGCCAGCGTGGCCGCAGAGAGGCAGGACGCAGGGAAGGCGGCAACAACAACCGCAGGCCTCTCTCGGAGACAGATCGTCTGAAGGAGCAGTTCGCACATCTGCAGCAGGAAATCCAGACGTATGAGAACAATATCGGTTTCTTTGGCCTGTCCAAGGGTGCGGAGAAACTTAAAGCCCAGATGCAGGAGCGGATCGACGCTGCCAAAGCCAAGTTGGAGGCGTTGAAGGCACAGATTCGTGCGAAGGAACAGGAGGAGCAGGAGTAAGCGTATGGACAAGAATTCAATTATTGGCTTTGTCCTGATTTTCCTCATCATGATGGGGTTCTTCGGATACCAGAGCCGCCAGGTTTCCAAACAGAAAGCGTACCAGGCCCAACTGGATTCCATTGCCGCCGCAGAGGCGTATGCGCAGTGGCAGCAGGACAGTATCTGGCGGGCGGAGCATCCGGAAGCCGCTGCTGCGGCGGATGAGGCTGCCGCAGCCCCGCAGGCTGCCGTTGCTCCCGTGTATTCAGACTCTTCGCTGAATGCCGCCGCCCGTGCGGAGGGACAGCTTATCAAACTGGAGAACAACAAGTTGGAGGTAGTGTTCACCACCCGCGGCGCCCAGCCGTACTCCGTGATGGTGAAGGATTACCTCACCTACAGCAAGGAACCGCTTTACCTGCTGCAAGGGGAGAAGTCCCAACTTGGTTACGTGGTGTATGCTCCTACCGCTGTGGATACGCGTAAATTTACCTTCGAGTATGTTGCAGAGGCCTCTACGGACAGCACGGTGGTCATGCGCCTTCCTTTTGCCAACGGTGGCTACATTGAGCAAAAGTACACCTTGGTCAAGGACTCCTACTCGGTGAATGAGACCCTGTCCCTGGTGGGCATGGGGCATCTGATTCCCCGCAATGTGGGCAGCGTGGACGTGGACTTCGACGCCATTATCCCGCGCATGGAGAAGGGCTACAAGAACGAGACCCAGTACTCCCGCCTCAACTATTATTTTCCGGACGACAACAAGCCGGCCAGTATTGGCAACGGCCGTCACGGAGACAAACGTTTCAACAATAATATTGAGTGGTTTGCCTTCCAGCAGCAGTTCTTCAGTGCCATCATGCGTGCGCCGGGGAACTTCAGCTACGGGGAATTCAACGTGGACTTCCTGCCCAAAACGGGGAAGGACCTCATGCACTGCCGCGCCCTTATGCGGGCGGACATCACGCCTGGTGCGGAGCGCATAGACCTTCCCTTCGAGTTCTACTTCGGCCCCAATGACTATAAGGGCCTGAAGGCCTACGGACATGCCTATGAGAAGGTGATCCCGCTGGGTGGTAAGATTATCGGCGTATTTACTAAATACGTGATTATTCCGCTTTTCGACTGGCTGAGCAAGTTTATCTCCAGCTACGGCATCATCATCCTCCTGATGACCATTTTCATCAAGATTGTGGTGCTCCCGTTCGCCTATAAGAGCTACTCTTCCAGCGCCAAAATGCAGGCCCTGAAGCCCTACATGGAGAAGATCAACGCCAAGTACCCCAAGCAGGAAGACGCGATGAAAAAGCAGCAGGAGACCATGGACCTGTATCGCAAGGCCGGTGTGTCGCCCATGGGCGGCTGCCTGCCCATGCTCCTGCAGATGCCTATCCTCTGGGCCATGTTCCGCTTCTTCCCGGCCTCCATCCAACTGCGTCAGCAGCACTTCCTATGGGCGGAGGACCTGAGCGCCTATGACGATGTCATCCACTGGAGCACCAGCATCCTGGGCATGGACCACATCTCCCTGTTCGCCCTTCTCATGGCTGTTTCCATGTTCTTCTACTCCAAGATTACCATGCAGCAGACATCGGCCGGGAACGACCCCAATGCCAAGATGATGCAGATGATGAGCCTGTACATGATGCCCATCATGATGTTCTTCATCTGTAACAACCTCTCCAGCGGCCTTAGCTACTACTACCTGCTGAGCAACCTTATCACCATGCTGGAAACCTTCGTTATCCGCAAGTGGATTGTGAATCCGCAGGAGGTGCTGGACAAGGTGAGGGCGGCGGAAGCCAGCGGCAAGCCTGCTCCCAAGAGCAAGTGGCAGCAGCGCCTGGAAGAAGCCCAGAAAATGCAGCGCGAGATGGAGAAACAGAAATCCAAGAAACGCTAAACGCTTATAGGGGTCCACTCATCTGGACCCCTATCTTCTTCATTTTAGCCCTTTTTTGACGATACCCTGTAATTGTTTTTTGGACCCCTATGAGCACTATCGCGGACAGGTTAGGAGATTTGAAGCGGGAAATTCCCTCCGGCGTACAGTTGGTGGCAGTTTCCAAATTCCACCCGGTGGAACGCCTGATGGAGGCGTATGCGGCGGGGCAGCGGGTGTTTGCGGAGAGCCGTCCGCAGGAACTCTCTGCCAAGGTCCCGCAAATGCCGGCCGACGTGCAGTGGCACTTTATCGGCCATCTGCAAACCAACAAGCTCAAGCTGGTGCTGCCGTATGTCTCCCTGGTGCAGTCCGTGGACTCCCTCCACTTGCTGCAGGCCATTTCCACCTGGGCCGTGGCCAACAACAAGGTCATCGACGTCCTCCTGGAGCTCCATTTAGGCGCCGAGCAAACCAAGCAAGGCTTCACCGAAGACGAAATCCTCTCCATTCTTGCGTTCTCGTCCTTAAAATCGACCGAAATGAAGGACGAAGTGCCTCAAACTGCCTCCTCATCCTCAATTTTGGCTCAAAATAAGGATGATATCAGCGGAGCAGGTATATCTTCGCAAACCGCCTCCGCTTCGCTCCGGCCCCTCCCAACAATCGTTTTTGGGGCGGCTACGCCTTGCCCCAAAACTCCAGTGGGCCGCTCCCGTTCCGGGAAAGATTTTCCCCCTATAATCCCCGAGGGGATACCTGCCCTTACGGGGCACGGCCGAGGGTGGCCATGGGTTTGCGAAGATACACCTGCTCCGCTGAAAAGTATCAGGATTCGGGGCCTCATGGGCATGGCGTCCAACACGGAGGACATGGCGCAGGTGGAAGGGGAGTTTGCCCGGATAGAGGCGCTGTATAAACGCATCAAAGCCTCCGGCCTGGAAGGCTTTGATATCTTGTCTATCGGCATGTCGGGAGACTGGCCTTTGGCTGTGCGTCATGGGGCTACCATGGTGCGCATCGGCACGGATATCTTCGGTCCCCGCGAGTACTAAAAAAATCAGCTGGTCCATTGAACCAGCTGATTTTTTATGCTGTGTTCGCCCAGCACGAACGAACTCTAACGGGTGGAAGTCCCCAAACCGCCCTGATAGTGGGAAGGTTACAGCCAAAGGCAAGGGTGTCCGCCGTGAGACGGAATCTGAAGGAAGCCGGCGGC